>Ga0070741_10000787_pt1 | contig 106815 bp, 91 predicted proteins | sample Coa_R1_4_FD_66440 | JGI IMG/M metagenome (GOLD analysis project Ga0070741, IMG submission 66440) | Surface soil microbial communities from Centralia Pennsylvania, which are recovering from an underground coalmine fire - Coalmine... | ecosystem: Environmental > Terrestrial > Soil > Unclassified...
GTACGCGGAGAACTCGAGGCCGCCGTAGCGCTTGGGGATGATCATCGCGAAGAAGCCGCGCGACTTGAGGAACTCCCAGACGTGCGGCGGCATGTCGCCCTGCTCGTGAGTGATGGCCCAGTCATCGAGCATCCGGCAGAGCTCTTCGCATGGCCCGTCGAGGAACGACTGCTCCTCGGCTGTGAGCTGCGGCGCGCGCGCCGACAGTAGCTTCGACCAGTTGGGTGCCCCCGTGAAGAGCTCCCCATCCCACCAGACCGTGCCGGCCTCCAGGGCTTCCCGCTCCGTCTGCGACATCGGCGGCAAAAGCTTCAGATAGGCCTTCATGAAGGGCCTGGTGATGACCGCCTTGCGCAGCGGGCGCAGGTTGAGCAGCCAGAGCCCGGCCAGGAGCAGCCAGAGAAAGCCCTTCCAGGCCCCCGCAGGCACTCCTGAGGCGCCGAGGAGCGTGTAGGCGATGAGGAGGACCGTGAAGGTTGCGGTGAATGCGAGCAGCGACAGGCGGCGATAGGCGAGGAACAGCACCGCCGCCACGAACACCAGGGTAATGAGTCCTCCCATCATCCCCCGGAGTTTACTCCAGGGCGCCCTCCACGCCCGCATCACAGGCGCGCATCCCAGGCACACGGACGTGCCCCGCCGCCGAAGGTGGCGCGCGTAGGGCAAAAAACCACGCTTTTTTGCCCTACGCGCGCTGGGCCGGGCAGGATGCCCGGATCCAGCGCCTCAAAGAAGGCTCTTTACGCCCTCGCGCTCTTCCTTCAGCTCCGCCAGCGTCGCATCCATCCGCTTGCGGCTGAAGTCATCCACTGATAGCCCCTGCACGATCTGGTACTCGCCGTTCCTGGTGGTCACCGGGTACGAGTAGATCACCCCTTCCGGGATGCCGTAGCTGCCGTCCGAGGGTACCGCCATGCTCACCCAGTCACCCTCCGCCGTGCCGTGCATCCAGGTATGGACGTGATCGACTGCAGCCGAAGCGGCGGATGCCGCCGACGAGGCGCCTCTCGCCTTGATGATGGCAGCGCCACGCTGCTGCACCACGGGGATGAAGGTCTGCTCGACCCACGCTGCATCGACGAGAGAGCGTGCGGGCTTCCCCTTGACCGTCGTATGGCTGATGTCCGGATACTGTGTCGGGGAGTGATTGCCCCACACGGTCATACGCCGGATGTCCGTGACGTGTGCGCCGGTCTTTTCCGCAAGCTGCGACAGTGCCCGGTTGTGATCCAGGCGCATCATGGCCGTGAAGTTGCGCGGGTCGAGGTCCCTGGCGTTCGAGCGGGCGATGAGCGCGTTGGTGTTGGCCGGGTTGCCGACCACCAACACCCTGACCTTGCGATCGGCCGCCTCGTTGAGCGCCTTGCCTTGGGCGGAGAATATCTGCGCGTTGGCGAGCAGCAGGTCCTTGCGCTCCATGCCGGGCCCCCGCGGCCGGGCGCCCACGAGCAACGCCACGTGACAATCGCGAAACGCGACTTTGGCATCATCGCTGGCAATGATCCTGTTGAGCCCCGGGAACGCGCAGTCGGCGAGCTCCATGACCACCCCGCTGAGCGCCTGCAGTGCCGGGGTGACCTCGAGCAGGTGCAGGTTGATCGGCTGGTCCGGGCCGAGGAGCTGGCCGGAAGCGACGCGGAAGGCGAGGGCATAGCCGATCTGCCCGGCGGCACCGGTGATCGCGACGTTCAAGGCTGGTTTCATGGGCGTTTCGATTCGCGAGAGGAAAAGAAACGGAATTCTACCAAAGGAGCGCCCGGCCGAGAGCGGCAGGCGAAGCCGGCCAATCAAAAGCACCAGCTGTGCAGAATGACGCTTATCATCGCCATATGATGGTTGAGACTCGGCGGACCGAGGGGGGACTCGCGGTCGACCTGACAGGCGAGTGGCGTGCGCTCTCCTACGGGCAGATCGACGCCGCGCTTGCGGCGGTGGACCTCGCGGGCCTGCGCCAGGTGGAAATCTCCACCGAGCGCCTGACCGCGCTCGACCTGACAGGGGCCTGGCGCCTCAGGGAGTTCGTGCGGCGCGCCCGCAGTGTGGGCGTCGAGGTCGCCTTTGCCGGCGCGCCGCCGGATCAGCTGCGCCTGGTGGACGAGACGCTGCGGCCGGCCGAGGCACAGCGGGTCACCTCATCCCCCGGCTTCGCCCACGGCCCTCATCCGGTGGAGGAGGCCGAGGTCGCCACGCTCACCTTCATCGGCCGCCGTGCCGTGACCTTGTGGCGCGACATGATCGGTGCGCTCGCCTTCGTCGGCCGGCTGAGCGGGACGGGGCTCTACGCGCTCACGCACCCGCGGGGCCTGAGGCCGACCTCGGTCGCGCGCCACGTCTATGACACCGGCATCACGGCCATCCCCATCGTCGCCCTGATCGCCTTCCTCATCAGCGTCATCATCGCCTATATGAGCGCGCAGCAGCTGCGCAGCTTCGGCGCCGAGATCTTCGTGGTCGACCTCGTCACCATCGGCGTTCTGCGCGAGCTCGGCGTGCTGCTGACGGCGATCATCGTGGCGGGCCGCTCGGGCAGCGCCTTCGCGGCCGAGATCGGCTCGATGAGGCTCAACGAGGAGGTCGATGCGCTGCAGGCGACCGGAGTCGATCCATTCGAGGCGCTGGTGCTGCCCCGGGCGCTCGGGCTCGTGATCTCGCTGCCACTGCTCACCGTGCTCGCCGACCTGGTGGGGCTCGTGGGTGGGGCAGTGCTGTGCGCCTCGCTGCTGCACATGCCTCTGGATCAATACGTCAATCGGGTGAGTCAGGCGATCTCGCCGAGCACATTCTGGGTGGGCGTAATCAAGGCTCCCGTTTTTGCCGTGCTGATTGCAATGGCGGGCACGCACAGGGGCATGCAGGTGCGCGGCTCCTCGCGGGAGCTCGGCCGGCTCACCACGGTGGCCGTGGTGCAGGCCATCTTCCTGGTGATCCTGGCCGATGCGCTCTTCGCCGTGCTCTTCATGGAGATGGGCGTTTGAGATATCCGGTGCTCGAGGTTCGGGACCTCTGCAATCGCTTTGGCCGGCAGGTGGTCCACGATGGCCTGGAGATGGAGGTTCGCGAGGACGAGGTTTTCGGCATCGTCGGCGGCTCCGGCACCGGCAAGTCCGTGCTGCTCAGGAGCATCCTCGGCCTGCAGCGACCGCAGGCCGGAACCATCCGCATCGAGGGGCATGACATCACTCAGCTCTCCGGCCAGGCGCTGCGCGCGGTCAAGGCGCGTTACGGCGTCACCTTTCAGCAGGGAGCGTTGTATTCTTCTCTCACGGTGTTGCAGAACGTCCAGCTTCCCATGGTCGAGCACCTGGCGGAGCTCTCTTCCCCGGCCCGTGACGAGCTCGCGATGCTCAAAATTCGCCTGGTGGGGCTTCCCGCCGACGCCGCGCAGAAATATCCTGCCGAGCTCTCGGGAGGCATGGTCAAGCGGGCCGCCCTGGCGCGGGCGCTGGCGCTCGACCCGCGGCTGCTGTTCCTCGATGAGCCGACCTCCGGGCTGGATCCCATCGGCGCGGCGGAGTTCGACGAGTTGATGTTGTACCTGCAGAAGCAATTGCGGCTGACCGTGGTGATGATCACGCACGATCTGGACTCCATCTTCCGCACCTGCAACCGCGTCGGTGTGATCGTCGACCGTCGGATGGAGACAGGCACGTTGGAGCGGATCGTCGATCATCCCAACCCCTGGATTCAGGCGTACTTTCACGGTGAGCGCGCCAGCCTTCACCTCAAGGTGGCCCATGGAGCGTGAAGCAAACTACGCTGCGGTCGGAGCGTTCGTGCTGGTTGTCGCGCTCGTCGCGGCGCTCTTCGTCTACTGGTACTCCGGCACCCGCGTGCACCGGAAGTACGATCACTACGAGATCTACTTCAACGGTAGCGTCAGTGGCCTGGAGCAAGGCGCCGCAGTCCGCTATCTCGGCGTGCGTGTCGGGCGGGTCGTGGAGATGCGCATCGATCCTCGCGACGCCGGACGCGTCGAGGTGATCGCCGCCATCGATTCGACCACGCCGATCTCTCCCCGCACGATTGCGGAGCTGAACCTCCAGGGGGTCACGGGACTGCTGTACATCGACCTGCAGCAGTCCCCGCGGCCGGCGCGCTCGAGCGTGCCGAGCCTGAAGTACCCGGTGATACGCGCCGCTCCGTCGCAGTTCGACGTTTTCATGGCGCAGCTCCCCCGGCTGTCCGCGGCCGCCGGTGGCGTCATCGAGCGCCTGAATCGCCTGCTGAGTGATCACAACATCGACAACATCTCGCACAGCCTGGATGACCTTTCGCGGGCGAGCGGCTCGCTTCCCGAAGCGGTGAACAACCTCAACGCCTTGCTCGGGCAGCTGCGCACCGCGACGGCGGAGATGGCCGCCACCGCCAGGAGTGCCCGCAATGTGATGGATACGGCCGGCCCGGAAGTCGTCACGACCATGCGGCGCCTGCAGACCGTGTCCGACAATCTGGCGCAGGCCACCGACCAGCTCGACCAGATCATCGCCGAGAATCGCGCCGACGTGCGCTCCTTCACGCGCGCCAGCCTGCCGGAGATCGAGGGCTTCGTGCGCGAGGGCAGAGCGGCCGCCAAGGACATTCGCCAGCTCTCCGAGAGCCTGCGCCAGAACCCCTCGCAGCTCCTCTACCAACCGGCCCCGGCGGGCGTGGAGATTCCGCGTTGAAACCGAACGGCAACCCTCTGCGGTTACTCGCGCAGCTCGCGCTCGGCCTGAGTATTGCCGGCTGCTCCGGTCTGCTGCGCAGCAACGCACTGCCCGTCCAGGTATACACGCTACGGGCCGGTGACACATCGTCCAATGGCGCCATGGATCCCGGCACGGCGGTGAGCCTATCGCTGCGTGTGGCGCATCCGCTTGCCGGCCCCGGTCTCGGCACGGCGCGGATCGTATTGCTGCAGCCCGATCATCGCATGAACGTCTACGCGGCGAGCGAATGGGCTGCCGACGCGCCTGCGCTGATCGAATCGCTGGCTACCCAGACGCTGCGCGCTTCGGGCGCGTGGCGTTCCGTGGAGGATGCGGAAAGCCCCTTTCCGTCGGACTACCTCCTGCAAATCTCCATCAGACGCTTCGATGCCGATTACGCCGCCGGCAGCGATACGCCACCCACAGTGCACGTGACACTTGATTGCACCCTGGGGGCCGAGGACGGCCGCACCATCCTCGCGAGCTTCGTGGCGGACGGATCGGCGGTGGCTGCTGCAAACAAGCTGAGTGCGGTCGTGGCCGCATTCCAGCAGGCTGCCGATCAGGCGCTGGCATCGATGTCGCAACAGGTGTCTGCATCGGCGCACAAGTCCCCGGCGTCTCCTTTGGGCCGCCGTCGGCCGCAGCGCAGCAGGAAGTGAAATACCGGCATGCGCACCACGCCGGCAACTTCGCCGACGTCCACAAGCACGTTACCTTGCTCGCGCTGTTGGCTGCCCTGAGGCGCAAGGACAAGGGCTTCTTCTATCTGGAGACGCACGCCGGCCGGGGGGCCTATGACTTGTCGGGGGCGCCCGGGGAGTCGGGCACCGGCATCGGACGATTCGAGTCCGCCGCAGGGGCCGCCTGGCGATCGGGTGCGCCGGAGGTGAAGAACTACGGGGAGCGCGTGGAGTCGTTGCGCCGCGAGCGCCGCGAGTCGCGGCTCTACCCCGGCTCGCCGCTCCTCGCCGCGAGCGAGCTGCGGCCGCAGGATCGCGCGGTGTTGATCGAGCAGCTGCCGGCCGAGGCGCGCGCGCTCGAGAAGGTGTTGCCCGATTCGGTCGCAGGCGCGCAGCGCATACGCATAGAGACCGGTGACGGGTTCGAGCGGCTGCGCGCCTGGCTGCCGCCACGGGAGCGGCGCGGGCTCACCTTCATCGACCCGCCGTACGAGGAGAGTCGCCAGGACTTCGATCGGGTCCGGCAGGCCGCCGCCGAGGCGCTGCGTCGCTTCAACACCGGTATCGTAGCGATCTGGTATCCGATCAAGGACGAGCGCGACACGGCGGCCTGGCATGCGATGCTCGCCGGCGAGCTTCACTGCGAGCTGCTCGCGGCGGAGCTTTCACTCTATCCGCGCGACTCCCGCGTTGCGCTCAACGGCTCCGGCATGCTCATCCTCAATCCTCCCTACCAGTTGGCCGAGCGCATGCAGACCTGGCTGCCGCAACTGTACGCCTGTCTCGATTTGGGGCATGGCGGCGGCACCAGCGTCCGCCGCCTCAACACGTGAGCCGCGGGCCGTGACGGCAGCGCCTCGCGGGAGCAGAATCGCCTGATGAGCGGACCGGATCAGTACGGGGTCGTGGGCCATCCCGTGGCCCACAGCCTCTCCCCCTTCATCCATGCGATGTTCGCGCGGCAGACCGGGCAAGAGATCAGCTACCGCCTGTTCGACTTTGCGCCCGAGGAGCTCGACGCGCGGATCGCCGCGTTTTTCGCTCAGGGCGGCCGCGGGCTCAACATCACTCTGCCCTACAAGGTGGCTGCCGTTGCCCGCGCCGACGAGCTGACCGCCCGCGCCCGGCATGCCGGCGCAGTCAACACGCTGGCGATGCGCAAGGATGGGACGGTACTCGGAGACAACACCGATGGCGTCGGGCTGACCCAGGATCTTTGCGTCAATCAGCGCCTGATCGTGACGCATCGGCGTGTGTTGGTTATCGGCGCGGGTGGCGCTGCGCGCGGCGTCCTGGCACCCCTACTCGGGCTCGAGCCGGAGGTCCTCGTGATCGCCAACCGCACCGCGGATCGGGCCAAGGCGCTGGCCGCGGCGTTCGGACAGCTCGGCAACGTGCACGGTGTCGGATTCCGCGATATCACGGGGGGCTCCTACGACCTCGTCATCAACGCCACATCCGCCAGCCTCACGGGAGAGATACCCGACGTGCCGGCAACCGTCATCGGCACGGAGACGTTCTGTTATGACATGGCGTATGGGAAGGGTGATACGCCCTTCGTCCGTTGGTGCGGCGGGCTCGGCTGCCGCGCGGCCGTGCCCGGCTGGGGGATGCTCGTCGAGCAGGCGGCGGAGTCTTTCCGTGTCTGGCGCGGCGTCAGGCCGCTCACCGGGCCGGTGCTCTCCGCCCTCAACGCATCGTGACCAGCTCTTCCGCGCTGGTGGGATGGATTGCCACCGTATCGTCGAAGTCCTCTTTGGTAGCCCCCATCCGGACTGCGACCGCGAAGCCCTGCATCATCTCATCGGCCCCCGGGCCTACCACGTGCACGCCGACGACGCGCTGCTTCGGGCCGACGGTGACCAGCTTCATGTCACACCGCGGTTTGGCCGCGGTCAGCGCGTGATACATCGGAATGAAGCTCGACCTGAAGACGGCAACTGCCTCGTCTCCGTAGTCGTCGCGCGCGGCCTGCTCCGAGAGTCCGACGGTGCCGATCGGCGGATGGCCGAATACGACCGTGGGGATGTTGTGGTAGTCGAGGTGCCGGTCGGCTTTCCCGCCGAACAGGCGATCACTCAGCCGGCGGCCGGCGGCGATTGCCACGGGCGTGAGCGGCGCCCGGCCGGTCACATCACCGATGGCATACACCCCGGCGGCGCTCGTGGTCTGGTACTTGTCGGTGACGATGAAGCCGTACGCGTCCAGGTCGACACCCGCGCGGTCCAACCCCAACTCCTCCACTGCGGGGGCGCGCCCGATGGCCCAGAGCACGCAATCGAACGGCTCGAGCCGCCTGCCGTCCCGCAGTGACATCGCGAAAGACGCGCTGGCGTTGCCGTCGAGTGCCGACGGCCATGCCTGGGTGACGATGCTTACGCCATCGTCACGGAGAATCTTCAGCATCGACTCCCCGATCATGGAGTCGAATTGCTTCAGCATCGTCTCGCCGCGCAGAACCAGGGTTACGTTGGAGCCGAGCGCCGCGAAGATGCCGGTGAGCTCGATGGCGATGTAGCCGCTGCCGACGACCGCCACCCGGGCGGGTCTCCCGGGCAGCTCGAAGAATCCGTCCGAAGTGATTCCGAGCTCGGCACCCGGGATGGCCGGCAGCAGCGGCCGGCCGCCGGTGGCAATGACGATGTGCGGGGCGGAAAGCGATGTCGTCGCGACCTTCACGGTCCGGCTGTCCACGAAGCCCGCGCGGCCGCGGATCAGGGTCACGCCGCGCTTGGCGAGATTGCCTTCGTAGATGGCGTTCAGCCGCTGGACGTAGGCGTCGCGTTTGTCCTTGAGCAGGGGCCAGTCGTGACCCCCGGCCGCCGCCGCGAAGCCATAGTCCGGCGCCTCGTGCAGCCCCTCGGCGAGCCCGGCGGCGTTCCACATGATTTTCTTCGGTACGCAGCCGACGTTCACGCACGTCCCGCCCAGGCGGTGCGATTCCACCAGCGCAACCCTGGCCCCGTACTCCGCTGCGCGCTGGGCCGCGGCCAGCCCTCCGCTGCCGCCGCCGATGACAATCAGGTCGAATTCGCTCATGCGGCATTTTAGCTGGCAAAATAAATGGCCCGAAAGGCGATTGAGAAGCCGGAAGAAACATAGGTGCGTGATGGACAATCCCCTGGTCGCCGAGGAGTCGCTGCCCCCCTTTCCCCGCATCCGTCCCGAGCACGTCGAGCCGGGTGTACGCGAGGTGCTGACCCGCGCCCGGGCGCGCATGGGCGAGATTGCCGCACAGGGTAGCCCGACGTTCGCGACCGTCGTGGAGCCGCTGGAGGAGCTGCGCCATGCCGTCTCGCGCGCCTGGTCGCCCGTGAGCCATCTGAACGCGGTGCTCAACTCGGAGGCGCTGCGGACCGCCTACAACACCTGCCTGCCGCTGCTGTCCGCTTATCAGACCGATCTTTCCCAGAGCGAGCCGCTCTACCAGGCCTACCGTGCCATCGAGGAGCGGCAAGGCGCAGCGCTCGATCCTGTGCAGCGCCGGCTGCTCGAGCACACGCTGCGGGACTTTCGCCTCGCCGGGGTCGGGCTCGGCGCTGCCGACAAGCAGCGCTTCAAAGACGTGATGCTCGAGCTCACGGGTCTGCAGGCGAAGTTCGAGGAGAACGTGCTCGATGCGACCAATGGCTGGAGCTATCACGTGGCAGACGAGGCGCTGTTGCGCGGCCTCAACGAGATGCTCGTCGATCAGGCCCGCCGGCGCGCTCACGACCAGCGGGTCGAGGGCTGGATCCTGACGCTCGATCAGCCGACCTACGTGGCGGTCGTGACCGATGCGGAGTCCGACGTTCTACGCCGCGCCTTTTACGAGGCGTGGAGTACGCGCGCCTCGGACCAGGGCCCGAATGCCGGAAAGTGGGACAACGCGCAAGTCATGGAGCAGATCCTGCGTAAGCGCTACGACGCCGCGCGCATCCTCGGGTTCGCCAACTACGCCGAGTACGCGCTCGCAACCCGCATGGCGCATACCGTGCCGGAGGTGATGCAGTTCCTCGAGGAGCTGTCGCAGTCCGCGCGGCCGGCGGCCGTACGGGAGTTGGAGGAGCTCGAAGCTTTCGCCGGGCGCGAGCTCGCGACCTGGGACGTCGGCTTCTACGCGGAGCGGATGCAGCGTGAGCGCTACGCCGTCTCGCAGGAGGAGTTGCGTCCCTACTTTCCGCTGCCGCGGGTTCTCACGGGGCTGTTCGAAGTGGCCGAGAAGCTGTTCGATATCCGCGTGCGCGAGCGGAATGGGGCGCCGGTGTGGCATCCGGACGTACGGTTCTTCGAGATCGAGAACGCCGCGGGTCCGGTCGGCAGCTTCTATCTCGATGCCTATGCCCGACCCAACAAGCGCAGCGGCGCATGGATGGACGAGTGCATCGGCCGCAAACGGCTGTCCTCGGGCTCAGCGCTCCCCACGGCCTACCTGGTATGCAACGTGTTGCCTCCGGGCGAAGGCCGCCCGGCGCTCCTCACGCACGACGATGTGCTCACCCTCTTTCACGAGTTCGGGCACGGCCTGCACCATCTGCTCACCCGCGTCGACTATCCGACCATCGCGGGCATCAACGGTGTGGCGTGGGATGCGGTCGAGTTGCCGAGCCAGTTCATGGAGAACTACGCCTGGCACCCCGATGTGCTCAGCCGCATTTCCAGCCACTACCAGACCGGGGCGCCGCTGCCGGCGCAGACCCAGGACCGGCTCCGCGCCACCCGCAGCTTCCATGCAGGGCTCCAGATGATGAGGCAGCTCGAGTTCGCCCTGTTCGATTTCCGGCTGCACGCCGAGTACTCCCCGGATCGCGGCGGGCGTGTGCGCGAGGTGCTGCAGGAGGTTCGCCGCCAGGTGGCCGTGATCCAGCCGCCGGAATGGAACCGCTTCCCGAACAGCTTCGGACATATTTTCGCCGGCGGCTATGCGGCCGGGTACTACAGCTATAAATGGGCGGAAGTCCTGGCTGCGGACGCCTTCTCGGCTTTCGAGGAGCGGGGTGTCTTCGACCGTGCCACCGCACGGCGCTTTCTCGACTCCATCCTGTCCCGCGGAGGCAGCCGGGACGCCCTCGAGGCCTTCGTGGAGTTTCGCGGCCGCCGCCCCGACGTACGCCCCTTACTGGTACAGCACGGGATAGCCGCTGCGGGCGAAACGGCCGGCTGAGCGCTCCGTCGGGCTGCCGGCGTCCATACCGGGATGCGATCCGCCGCGCAGACCCCATGAGATCCAGTGCGCCAGCGCGTGGAAATGTGCGTCAGGTCGCAGTGACGGGGAGGGTCGACTCCTAGACTGCTGCGAATCCCGCTCCGGTAGCGGCATGAAGCCGTGCACCAAACCACGAGAATGAGCAGCGCCCGGCGCAGTGACTTCGATGTAACCAATTCCGTCCAGGTGAGCTCGCCGGAGGCGGTGCTGCGCGCGGTCGAGGCGCTTTATCGGCCCACCTGGCCCGATGCCCCGATGGACCCTCTGCGGCGGTCCTTCGAGCATTTCGAGCGCCTGTTCGCGGGCGAAGTCCCCGGCTTTCATGGCGTGGACACCGTCTACCACGACCGCCAGCACACTCTGGATATCACGCTGGCACTGGCGCGACTGCTCGTTGGGTACGAGCGTCAGGCCGGGAACGGGACCCAGGAGATGCGCCTGGGCGGGGAGCGGGCGGTCGCGGGACTCATCACCGGGCTCTTCCACGACGTCGGCTACCTCCGGCGGGTGGACGATCAGGACTCGCACAACGGGGCCGAGTTCACCCGCACCCATGTGAGCCGGGGTGCGCGGTTCCTCGAGGACTTCCTGCCCGAGGTAGGCCTCGCCTCCTGGGTACCGGTCACGCGCGAAATCATCCATTTCACCGGCTACGAGCTGCCCTTTGCCGAGATCGAGGCCCGGGTGCCGGATCCGCGCGACATCATGGTCGGGCACCTCCTGGGCACGGCCGACATGATTGCGCAGATGGCCGACCGCTGTTACCTGGAGAAGTGCCGCGACCGGCTGTACGCGGAGTTCGTCCTCGGGGGCGTCGCCCTGCCGATGGCCGCCAATGGCGGCCGCCAGATCAAATACGCCTCGGGTCTGGACCTGCTGCGCCAGACCCCGGATTTCGTGGCCGAGGTGCGCGAGAAGCGCCTGCAGGGGGAGTTTCGCTGCGCCTACCGGTACCTCGAGGTCCTCTACGGCGGCAGGAATCCATACATGGAGGCCATCGACCGCAACGTCGACTACCTGCGCCAGGTACTGCGGAGCGAGAATTGGCGGTTGCTGCGGCGCAAGCCGCCGATCTTCGCCGCGGCCGACGACCCCATGTCCACGATGCGCGGCCTGATGGTCGGCTACATCAAGAAAGTCTGGTCGGGGTTTTAACCCACGGATAATATCGGGGGCCGACTGAGCGATTAGCCTCCCCAGTGACTGCTGCCAACCTCAAGCTGAAGTATGCGAGCGCCGCGTTTGCGGTGGTGCTGCTCGCGACTGCGGCGGTGATCGCCTTCCTGGTCTGGCGGCTCCCACCCGATCCACTGACCGCCCAAGGGGTAGGCGCGCTGGCGGTGCTCGGGAGCATCGCGGCGGCGGTGCTCGCCTGGCGGGCGGCCCGCGGCATCCAGTCCTCCACCGCGGCCCTCATCCGCAGCGCCGATCGCGTCGGACAGGGGGACTACACCCGCCAGATCGAAGTCCGTCGCAGCGACATCATCGGTGAGCTGGAGCAGGCGCTCGAGCGCATGCGCTCGCGGCTGCGGCAGTCGACCATCCACAAGAACTACCTCCACAGCGTCCTCAACAGCATGACGGACGCCGTGTTCGTCACCTCTCCCGACGGCGTGGTGAAAGTGGCCAACTCCGCGGCCTGCAAGCTCCTCGGCTACAGCGAGGAGGAGATCCTCGGCCGCGGCATCATCGCGATCCTCGATGAGCGGGAGCGCGACGGCTTCGACCTGCTGCAGGCCGCGCAGGAGACCCGCGAGACGGTGGTGCGTACGCGGGGCGCGCAGACCATCCCCGTGTCGCTCACCGGCTCGAGGATCGAGAGCGCCGATCCGCAGTTCCAGGGCAACATCTTCGTCGCCCGCAACATCACCGAGCGCAAGCGCGCCGAGCGCCGCATCCGCTACCTCGCCCGCTATGACGCGCTCACCAAAGTTGCCAACCGGATGCAGTTCCACCACGTGCTGCAGCAGACCATCGCCAGGGGGTTGCGCAGCGGACAGGCGGTGGCGGTGCTTTACCTCGACATGGATCGCTTCAAGGAGGTCAACGACACCTTCGGGCACGGCGCCGGAGACAGGGTGCTCGAGGTGTTGGCGGAGCGGTTGACGCGTGCACTGCCGAAAGGCGCTCTTCTCGGACGGCTCGCCGGCGATGAGTTTGCCCTGTGCATCGATGGCCTTCCGGCCGAGGCTGACAATCGCGGTCCGATCGCGCACCTCGCGCGCGCCGTGCTCACTGAGGTGAGCCGCGCCTTCCAGCTGAATCAGCACGAGGTGTTCCTCACCGCCAGCATCGGCATTGCCTTCTGCCCGCGCGATGCGGAGAACGTCATCGATCTCATCCGCAACGCCGATGCGGCGATGTACTACTCGAAGCAGAATGGCGGCAATACGTTCGCCTTCTACTCCCCGGAGATGAACGCGGCGGCGGTCGAGCGGCTGATCCTGAAGAGCAAGCTGCGCCGCGCACTCGAGCGCGACGAGCTCGTGATCCGCTACCAGCCCAAGGTGGACCTCGCCACCGGCCGTATCATCGGGGCCGAGGCGCTGCTGCGCTGGCGCCTGCCCGGGCATGGTGACATCCCTCCCTCGCAGTTCATCCCGCTGGCGGAAGAAACCAACCTCATCCTCGACATCGGCGAGTGGGTGTTGAATCGGGTCTGCATGGACTACCGGCAGATGCAGGGCGAGATCGGCGATCCCGGCCGCATCTCACTCAACCTCTCGCTGAAGCAGCTGCGCCAGGCGAGCTTCATCCTGCGCTGCCGCTCGGTGTTCCGCCGCCACGGCGTCTCACCGACCGCCTTCGAGCTCGAGATCACCGAGACGACCCTGATGGCGGATGCCAAGCGCACGCTGCGCCTGCTCGATGAGCTCTATGCGATGGGGCTGCATCTGTCGATCGATGACTTCGGCACCGGCTACTCATCGCTCTCGGCCCTGCAACAGTTCCCGATCGATACCCTGAAGATCGACCAGTCCTTCGTGCGCGATGTCGGCGAGAACGCCGGCAATGCCACACTGGTGCGGACCATCATCGAGATGGGCCGTAACCTCGAGATGGAAGTCATTGCCGAGGGTGTGGAGTCGGTGAGCCAGCTCGAGTTCCTGCGCCGCAATGGCTGCCATTACGCGCAGGGCCGGCTCTTCGGCGAGCCGCTCAAGGCCGAGGAGCTGCTCGGCCTGCTGCAGCGGCAGATGGCATCCGGCGCCGCCTTCAGGCGCTACGCGGCGGATGCAACTCCGGTCGCGGTCGGCGACTAAATCGCCACTGCTCCATGCTGACGCTCGCCGACGTCCGCCTGCGGCGCGGACCACAGGTACTCGTCGACGCCGCAACCTGCAGCATCTTTCGCGGCGAGAAAGTCGGGATCGTCGGCCGCAACGGCTGCGGGAAATCCACCCTCCTGGCACTCATCCGCGGCGAGCTCGCGCCGGATGCGGGTGAGTACCGTGCGCCCCCGGGCCTCGCGATCGCGGCCGTCGCGCAGGAGCTGCCCGCGACCGAGGCGGTGCTGGTCGATTACATCCGGCACGGGGATCTCGAGCTCATCGCCCTCGAGGCGCAGATCGCGCAGGCGGAGGCGATCGGCGCCGGCGCGCGGCTCGCCACGCTACACGGCGAGTACGAGCGTCTGGACGGCTACTCCGCCCGCAGCCGCGCCGCGCAGCTCGCGGCCGGCCTGGGATTTGCGCCCCAGGACATCGAGCGGCCCGTGTGTCAGTTCTCGGGCGGGCTGCAGATGCGCGCCAACCTCGCCCGTGCGCTGATGCGCCGTTCCGATGTACTGCTGCTCGATGAGCCGACCAACCATCTCGACCTCGATGCCGTCCTATGGCTCGAGACGTGGTTGCGAGGTTATCCCGGCACGCTGCTGCTCGTCTCGCACGATCGGGAATTCCTCGATGGCGTGGTCGGCCGCATCCTCAACATCGCGAATGCGCATCTGCGCGCCTATCCGGGCAACTACAGCGCCTTCGAGATTCAGCGCGCCGCCGAGGCCGAGCGCACCCAGGCGATGTTGGCCGGACAGCAACGCGAGCGGGCGCGGGTCGAGAGCTTCGTTGCCCGCTTTCGCGCCCAGGCCAGCAAGGCGCGCCAGGTGCAGAGCCGTCTGAAATGGTTGGCGCGCCTGCCCGACATCGCGCCCGTTCACCTGGAGGAAGGCTTCGAGTGGGAATTTGCCGCCCCTGCGAAGCTGCCCCGGCCGCTCATCAGCCTGGAGCACATCGGCGCGGGCTACGGCGAACATCGCGTGCTCAACGACGTGTCACTCGATATCACTCCCGGCGATCGCATCGGCATCCTAGGACGCAACGGGGCAGGAAAGTCGACGCTGATGCGGACGCTGGCCGGGCAGATCGACCCTCTCGCTGGCGGCCGCGAGGCAGCGCCGGACCTTGCAACCGGGTTCTTCGCGCAACTCGAGCTCGAGCACCTCGATGCCGACGGCACCGCTCTCGGTGAGCTCGAGCGCCGTGGCGGACCCGAGCCAGTGCGCTGGAGCGAGCTCGAGCGGCGCAATCATCTCGGGCGCTTCGGTTTCCGCGGCGATCGGGTCTTCGAGCCGACGCGGCAGTTCTCGGGTGGCGAGCGCGCGCGCCTCGCGCTCGCCATCCTCGTCGCCCGCAAACCCAACCTGCTGCTGCTCGATGAGCCGACGAATCACCTGGATCTCGACATGCGCCACGCGTTGCTGGTGGCGCTGCAGGACTTCGCGGGCGCCGTGGTGATCGTCTCGCATGATCGTGCGCTGTTGCGTGGGGCGTGCGACCGGTTCCTCCTGGTTGCCAACGGTGTCGTCACCGGCTTCGATGGCGACCTCGAGGACTACGCCGCGTGGCTCGCGCGCGGCGCGGGCGCTGCCCAGCCGGAAGAGCCGGGCGGCGCGATGCCGTCCCGCCGTGAGCAGCGCCGGCTCGAAGCCGAGGCCCGCAACCGCCTGACGCCGCTGCGCGTCGAGCAGCGCAAGCTCGAGAGGCTGCTCGAGCGGTTGACCGCCGAGCGGCGGGAGATCGAAGCCCGCCTTGCCGACCCTGCGATTTACGTTGTCGCAAATGCCGATGAGCAGCGGCGCCTGAGCGCCCGGCACGGCGAGCTGTCGCGCGAGATCCCGACGATCGAGGAGCGCTGGCTCGAAGTCGCCTCGACCCTGGAGGCAGCCGATTGAGCAGTCAGGAATTTCCGGCAATTCCGTGAGTCGGTCCACGAGCCGGCGCGGCCCGACGTCCACGGGTCTGCAGTTTCTCGACGATCACCGTTGATTCTCGGGGGACCTGCCGCCGCCCGCCGCCCGTATGCTTCCCCTCTCATGAGCATCGCGACGGTTGGCGCGAAGTTGGTCCGAAGCCCGGGAATCACCGGGGATCACGTACAGGCGCTGACGGCGGCGGCGCAAGGCGATCTGGAGCGGCTGTGCGAACCGGAGATCGTTGCGCGGGTGCATCTGCCGCCGGCCGCGCAGGAGTTTCTACAGAAGCCCGACGAGCGCGCCCTGGAGGCCGACCTCGCGTGGCTGCACGCGAGCGGCGCCCGGATGGTGTTGTGGGGAGAGCCGGAATATCCACAGCAGCTCGCCGCAATTCCAGGCGCACCGGCCGCGCTCTATGTATTGGGAGACCTCGGTGTCTTGAGTACCCCGCAGCTTGCGCTCGTGGGAGCGCGGGGAGCCTCACCCCTCGGCAGAGCGATCGCCCGGGAGTTTGCCGAGGCGCTGGCGCTGGCCGGGCTGACGATTACGAGCGGTCTGGCGGCTGGCATCGATGCCGCCGGCCACGAGGGAGCACTGGCCGCCGGCGGGCGAACCGTGGCCGTGGCCGGTACCGGACTCGACCGGGTTTATCCGCGTCAGCACGCCGCCCTTGCAGCGCGCATCAGGGCGGGCGGGGCGCTGGTCTCGGAGTTTCCACCGGGAATGGGCCCGCAGCGGCAGAACTTTCCCCGGCGCAACCGGGTCATCAGCGGCCTGGCGCGCGGCACGCTGGTGGTGGAGGCCGCCGACCGCAGCGGCTCGCTCATCACGGCGGAGCGGGCCGCGGAGCAGGGACGGGAGGTGTTCGCGGTGCCCGGATCGATCCGCAGCCCCCTCTCCCGGGGCTGCCACCGCCTCATCCGGGACGGAGCGCAGCTCGTGGAAGGGCCTGCGGATGTGCTGGCAGGGCTAGGACTTTCCGCTGAAATTCAAAGGCTTGCCTCCATGGGCCGGGGTCGGCCGGAGGGCCTGGTCACGCCCTCGGGCGATGGCGCCCTATTGGACAAGGAGTATGAAATGCTGTTAGATGCGCTCGGTTTCGAACCCGCGACCCTCGATACGCTCGTGGCCCGCTCAGGCTTGCCCGGCGAGTCGGTCGCCTCGATGTTGCTGATTCTCGAGCTTGAAGGGCGCATCGCGCCGTTTCCGGGCGGCCTGTACGGCCGACTATCCAAATGACCACCGGCAGTGTTCTGAAAGTACTGATTTACGTTTACGACCACTACATGCTGGGCGATCCGGCAGGCGTTCCCGAGCGGCGCCGCATGCTCGAGGACCTGCAGAAGCGAGGCTTCTCGGTGAGCGAGGTCGTTGCGGCGATGGAGTGGTTGTCCGCGCTGGTGGGGGATCAGCGGGCATCGTCCACGGCGGATGCGCTCAGCCCGCCAGGCATGCGCGTGTTCGCCGACGGTGAGCTGTCGCGCCTGGCGCCCGACTGCCGTGCTTTCCTCATGCTGCTGGACCGGCAGCATGTGCTCACACCCCAGCAGCGGGAGCTCGTCATCGAGCGCGCACTGGCGCTCGATGTCGAGGAAGTCGATGTCGAGCAGCTGAAGTGGGTGGTACTCCTCGTCCTCTCGAGTCAGCCGGGACAGGAGCTGGCGTTTGCCCGCTTCGAGAGCGTCATGTCGGGCGCCGGCGGCCCCGTCCGGCACTGATCGGACAGAGAGACCCGCTGACACATGGCTGACAATCTGGTCGTGGTGGAGTCGCCTGCCAAGGCGAAGACCATCAAGAAATACCTGGGTAAGGATTTCGAGGTGCTGGCCTCCTACGGCCACGTGCGCGACCTCGTGCCCAAGGAGGGCGCGGTCGATCCGGGCCGCGGCTATGCGATGCGATATCAGGTGCTCGAAAAAAACGAGCGCCACATCGAGAGCATCGCCCGCGGGCTCGCGAAATCGAAGGCACTGTATCTGGCGACCGACCCTGATCGCGAGGGCGAGGCGATCGCCTGGCATCTGAAGGAAATCCTCCAGTCCCGGGGTGATCTCGACGGCAAGGCGGTCCACCGGGTGGTCTTCTATGAGATCACCCGCAACGCTGTGCGCGAGGCGGTGGCGCAACCGCGCAACCTGTCGCTCGATCTCGTGAACGCGCAGCAGGCGCGGCGGGCGCTCGACTACCTGGTCGGCTTCAACCTCTCGCCGCTTCTTTGGAAGAAAGTGCGCCGCGGCCTCTCGGCAGGCCGCGTGCAGAGTCCCGCGCTGCGCATGATCTGCGAGCGCGAGGAAGAGATCGCCGCCTTCATCGCGCAGGAGTATTGGACGCTCGAAGGGGAGGGCACACGCCAGTCGCCTCCCTTCCCGCTGAAGCTCACCGAATACGCCGGCCGGAAAGTCGAGCAGTTCTCTTTTACGAACGAGACGCAGGCGCGGGAGGTCGAGCGCGCCATCCGCGAGGCGGCCCGGCAGGCCGCTGCAGAGGCGGGCGCCGCGTCGGACCGGCTCGGTCAGCTGCGCGTCATTGCAGTCGACCGCAAGCAGCGGCGGCGTACACCGGCCCCGCCCTTCACCACGTCCACTCTCCAACAGGAAGCGGCGCGCAAGCTGGGCTACAACGCCCGGCGAACGATGCGCCTGGCGCAGCAACTCTACGAGGGCCTCGATCTGGGTGAGGGCAACGTCGGCCTCATCACCTACATGCGTACCGACTCCGTCTCGCTTGCGGCAGAAGCCGTCCGCGAGATTCGCGAGGTGGCCGGCCGGCTGTACGGCAACGAGGAGGTGGCCGAGGAGCCGCGCATCTACAAGACGAAGTCGAAGAATGCGCAGGAGGCGCACGAGGCGATCCGTCCGACGTCGGCTGCCGTCACGCCGGGCGAGGTCGAGGGCAAGATCGACGGGGACCTTTACAGGCTCTACGCGTTGATCTGGAAGCGCGCGGTTGCCTCGCAGATGGCGCAGGCGGTTTTCGACACGGTCGCGATCGACATGCTCGCGGGCGCGGACGGTGCCGAGCGCCACGTGCTGCGTGCAAATGGCTCGACACTGGTGAAGCCGGGATTCATCGCCGTCTACCAGGAGGGGGCGGACGACGTTACGGCCGACGAAGGCGATCACGTCCTGCCGCCACTGGCGGAAGGTGATCTCGTCGACCTCGTCACGCTGCACGCCGACCAACACTTCACGGAGCCGCCGCCGCGCTACTCCGAGGCCTCTCTGGTCAAGGCCCTGGAGGAGCACGGGATCGGCCGTCCCTCGACCTATGCAACCATCATCTCGACGCTTCAGGACCGGGAGTATGTCGAGATGGACAACCGCCGCTTCGTGCCGACCGACATAGGCAAAATCGTCAATCGCTTCCTGACGCACCATTTCCACCGTTACGTGGAGTACGGCTTTACGGCGGCGATGGAGGACGAGCTCGACGCGATCTCCCGCGGCGAGGAGGAATGGACTCAGCCGCTCGACAAATTCTGGAAGCCCTTCATCCGCCAGGTGGAGCGGATCGAGAAGAACGTCTCCCGCGAGGAAGTCGCGCAGGCGCGCGAGCTCGGCAAGGACCCGGCGAGCGGCAAGCCGGTCACCGTGCGGATGGGACGGTACGGCCCCTTCGTGCAGATCGGGACCAAGGACGATGTCGAGAAACCGCGCTTTGCGGGGTTGCGTCCGGGGCAGAAGATGGATGCCATCGCGCTTGCCGATGCGATGGAGCTCTTCAAGCTGCCGCGCACTCTGGGTGAGACGGCCGCGGGCGAAACCATCGTCGCCAACGTCGGGCGGTTCGGCCCGTACGTCAAGTACGGCAGCAAATATGTCTCCCTGAAGGAAGACGATCCCTACACCGTGACACTGGAGCGCGCGCTCGAAGTCATTCGCCTCAAGCAGGAAGCCGATGCCAACCGGATCATCGCCGACTTCGGCGTCGACAACCTCCAGGTGTTGAACGGCCGCTACGGCCCGTACATCACCGACGGGAAGAAGAACGCCAAGGTGCCGAAGGAGCGGGATCCGAAGTCACTGACCCTCGAGGAGTGCCGGGCGCTGATCGCGCAGGCTCCGGAAAGGGGCAAGGGCAGATTCGGGCGGTTCAGGCGGGGCGCAGGGGCTGGACGCGCGGCTGCGGCCGCCAAACCAACAGCCGAGGCGGGCGGTGCCGCGAGCACCCGGCGCTCCCAGGGCCGGCCGGCCGCTTCCTCGAGGGGTCGCGTGCCCGCAGCGGGCGCAAGGGCGGAACGCGCTCAGGCAGCGGCACCGCGCCACTCCAAGGCATCCGCGGAGCGAGGCAACGGATCCTCGACCGCCGAGGGTGTCAGGCGCCGCGCAGCCAGCGCGAAGAAGCCCGCAAAAACCAAGGCGCCGCCGCGCAAACCGGCGCGCAAAGCCGCACCCACCCGCACGCGCGTCCTCAAATAGAACGGCTCGATTCGGGCTCAGGTACAGGATGTACCCCGCCGCCGCAGGTGGCGGGTGTCGAGCAAAAAGCCGCGTTTTTTTGCCAGGCGCGCGCTGGGCCGGGCAGGATGCCCGGAGCCAGTCATCAATCAAGGGTTGCGGACTATGTCGCCGACCGAGATCGTGTCGGAAGCGCCCACGATCAGCCCGAAGCTCACCTCAGCGTAGGTCTTGAAGATGAGCAGCGTGCCCGAGCGCTCGTTCGGCAATCGCACGCGCGGCGCCAGTGACGATCCCATTTCCCCCAGGTGCCGGAGCACGCCCTCATGCGGGCCGTAGGTGTCCCGCACTTCCTCGCCGGCCTGATCCACCTCCAACACGTTACCTACCTCGAGCCCCTGGTCGGACCCGCGGTTGATCACCACGATGTCGTACTGGCCTGCGAGGGCGCTGATGCCCGTGTCGCCGACAATCCAGGCGATCTTGCCGTTGACCTGGGTGGCGGGCGCCCGCGGCTCCAGGTTGAGGGGCACCTGGGTATCCGTCGAGACGAGCTTGTCACCCCGCAGCGTCTCGCGCGAGGTATCGATGAGCGTTGCCCGCGCAGGGTCGCCCGCGGGCTGTGAGATCAGAGCCGTGGCCGTGTATATGCCCAAATAACCCAACACGTGTCCGGTGTCCGGGTCGCGCAGCCGCTCAGCGACGTGAATGACGCTGTAGCGCGCATGCTCATCGGTCCCGAGACCCCGGATGTACGCGATGTGGCCGGAGCCGGCGATCACGTGCTCGTTGCGGAAGGCGACCACGTGGGGCGCGGCCTCAACCTCCTCCTGGCTCAGCACCGTCGGCCGCTCGAGGAACGAGGCGATCGCCGAATAGGGAATGGTCGGGATCGCGGCTGTTATCGGGGTGCTGCGCAGGCGCGGCTCGAGCCGCAGCGCACTCGCCTCGACCAGCCGGACCTGTGGCCGGCCGTTGCTGTCGTATGCCAGGGCCAGCTTGTCGCCCGGATAAATGAGATGGGGGTTACGGACGTGTGGATTGATGTACCAGACTTCCGGCCAGTCCCATGGATCGCGCAGGTACATGGAGGCGATACCCCAGAGCGTATCGCCACGCTTGACCGTGTAGCTCATCGGCGCCGTAGGATTCAGCTGCGGGACCGGCGCAGCGGAGGCCTGGGGGGGCGCATCCGCGGCAGAGACCGCCGCCTCGGTGGCGGTCTGGCCTGCATCGCCAGCCGGCGCCTGGCTTGCAGGCGAGCTGGCAGTCTCGGGTGTGCTGGGCGCTGACTGGCGCGAGCCGTGCAGCAGCGAACACGCAGCGAGCGTGAGCGAGAAAGCGAGACCCGCAGCCAGGCGGGCCGGGAAAGCGTGCTTCGAGACCATCCTCCACCCCTCGTGTATCGGCCCAAGTCGGCTGCGCCGCTGTGGGCGAGCGCGGGCCATGCTGCGACGGCGGCTACCTGCATGAATGGGCGGGCTATAATCGCATGGCGGCATTCGGCACAGGGGGGCTTAATGTCAAGTTGTGCGCTGGGTCACGGCCCGGCGCCCCCCCGGGTAACCCCTTGAACCCTCGTTTCCTGCCCAAATCGAACCGTCATGGCGATTAGAACGATTCTCGAATTCCCCGACCCGCGGCTGCGCACCCGCGCCCAGCCCGTCACCCGGTTCGATGCGGAGCTTCATCGGGTCATCGATGACATGCTGGAGACCATGTACGCGGCGCCCGGCATCGGGCTGGCCGCGACGCAGGTGGATTTCCACCAGCGGCTGATCGTCATCGACATCTCGGCGGAGCGCAACGACCCCCTGATCCTGATCAACCCGGAGATCCTCTCCCGCGAGGGTGAGATCGCCACCGAGGAGGGTTGCCTCTCGGTTCCGGGCTACTTCGATGAAGTGAAGCGCGCTTCGAGGATCCGGGTCCGCGCCCAGGACCGGGATGGCAATGTCCGCGAGCGCGACTGCGAAGACATTCTCGCCGTATGCGTTCAGCACGAGATGGATCACATCGACGGCAAGCTGTTCGTCGATTATCTCTCCAGCCTCAAGCGTGAGCGCGTGCGCAAGAAGCTGGAGAAGGAGCGCAAGGAGCGCGCAGCCCGATCGTCGGCCCCGCGCGAGCGGCGCGCCCTGTAGGGCGTCGCCCGTCGCTGTTTTTCTCGAGCCATGACGCGGTTACGCGTTGCGTTCGCCGGCACGCCGGAATTTGCCGTGCCGACGCTACGCTCTCTCATGGACTCACCCCATGAGCTCGTGGGTGTCCTGACGCAACCGGATCGGCCGTCGGGGCGCGGGCGGCGCCTGACTCCTTCGCGCGTGAAGGTTGCGGTCGGCACCTCCGTGCCGGTGGCCCAGCCGGCGACTCTCAAGTCCGTCGATGATCGAGCGCCGCTGGCGAGCTGGCGCCCGGACGTATTGGTGGTCGTGGCATATGGCCTCATCCTGCCGAAAGCCGTTCTGGAGATCCCGCGGCTAGGCTGTGTCAACGTCCACGCCTCTCTTCTGCCCCGCTGGCGAGGTGCGGCACCCGTCGAGCGCGCCCTGCTCGCCGGCGACGAGGTGACCGGAGTGACGATCATGCTCATGGAGGAGGGGCTCGACACCGGGCCCGTGCTCTTGCAGCGTCAGGTGACGATCGACAGCCGGGATACCGGCATCAGCCTGCGCACGCGACTCGCGGCTCTGGGTGCTCCTTTGCTGCTCGAGGCACTGCAAGGTCTGGCAGACGGCACCGCGCGGCCCCGTCCTCAGCCTGCCGAGGGTGTCACTTACGCGCGGAAGCTGGAAAAGCGGGAAGCTTCCATCGATTGGAGCCAGGCCGCCGTTAGGATCGAGCGCCAGGTCCGGGCGCTGCAGCCGTGGCCGGTCGCCGAGACCGCCCGCTTTGATCCGCGCACCGGAGCGCCCGAGCGGCTGCTCGTCCATGCCGCACGAGTGGCGCCCGAGGACACGATGGCGGTGCCGGCCCGACCCGGCTGCATCATCGAGGCCAACGGAGATCACCGCGAGGGGTACATCCGCGTGCAGTGTGGTGCCGGCCGTCTGGACCTTCTGACCTTGCAACGGCCCGGAGGGACGCCGATGCCGGCATCCCTGTTCACCCGGGGATCGCAGCCGCTCGAGCCGCTGACGTTCCTGGGTGGCGCCGCTTGACCGGGCGGCCGGCGAATCCGGGCGTGACTGCCCTCGCCGAGGCCGCGCGCGCAATCGCCGCAGTCGTCTCGGGCCGCTCGGCCGACGAAGCGTTGTCGCCTTTCGACGCGGGCCCCCGGGCCTCAGCCGTCCGGGCCATCGCGCTCGGTACCCTGCGCTGGTACCTGCGCATGCTTCCCGCCATCAATTTGCTGCTCTCCTCACCGCAAACACTGGCCCGTGAGATTCATGCCCTGCTCGTCGCGGCTGCCTATCAGATCGAGTATTCGCGCAACGCCGCGCCGCTCGTCGTGGACATGGCCGTGGATGCGGCTCGAGTGATCGGGCAGCCACGTGCTTCGGGGCTCGTCAACGCCGTTCTGCGCCGCTTCGTGCGAGAGCGCCAGGCGCTCCTGACCGGCGTGGATGCCGATTTGGCCGTCCGTACGGCGCATCCTACCTGGCTGATCGATGCACTCGCCGCGGCCTGGCCGGAGCACTACGAGCAGATCCTCGAAGCCAACAATGGCCATCCCCCCATGGTGCTGCGCCTGAATACCCGCCACCGTTCTCCCGCTGATTACCTGGGCGATCTGGCAGCCGCCGGCCTGGCGGGACGCTTGCTCGAGTGGACGGCCGAACACTCTGGCACGAGTGCGGTGGTGCTCGAACGGCCGGCCTCCGTCGGCTCGCTCCCAGGCTTCAAGGAGGGGTGGGTGTCGGTTCAGGACGCCGGCGCACAGCTCGCGCCCACACTCCTCCAAGCTGCGCCCGGTATGCGCGTCCTCGATGCCTGCGCCGCCCCCGGGAGCAAGGCGAGCCATCTGCTCGAGAGCACCGGGGGCGCACTCGACCTCACCGCTGTCGACATCGACGCCGGGCGCCTCGGGCGCGTGGCGGAGAACCTTCGCCGGCTGGGCCTTGCGGCGCGGCTCGTCGCCGCAGACGTGCGCGAGCCCTGGTCGTTCTGGGACGGGCGCTACTACGATCGGATCCTGGTGGATGCCCCCTGCTCCGGCACCGGCGTGGTTCGCCGCCACCCCGATATCAAGCTCCTGAGGCGCCCCGGGGACATCCCGGCGTTCGGCCGAGCTCAGCTCGAGATCCTCACCGCCGCGTTCGGGATGCTCGCACCCGGCGGGCGCCTCGTTTATTCGACCTGCTCGGTCCTCCCGGCGGAGAACGAGGCCGTAGTCGCAGAGCTCCTGCAGGCGCAGCCGCAGGCCCGGCCGGGGGCAATGCCTGAGGGGGAGGCGCTCGCCCCCGGTGGCTTTGCGCGTGCCATCGGCACCCAGCTCCTTTGCGGAGGAGCGGCGGGAACCGACGGGTTCTATTATGCTTGTGTCGAAAAGACAACGGGAGGAACCTGAGCGGCACGTCCGGGTCCGAAAGACTTACGCTTTTGCCGTTGCATTCATGCCACGACGGTTTGCAAGACCGCAGCGCGCCTCTTTGCCCTCACCCCCCCGCGGCGGCTGGAGGCGCCTGGCCGCTTTCGCCGGCGCCCTCCTGCTCGTCCTCTCGAGTACGCTGGCTCTGGCCAATGCGCTCGATGGCGCGCTCGAGGTCAGCTCCGCCTACGTCAACTTCGATCACGGGGTGATCCAGCTCTATGCGCGCGTCGAGTACCCCCTGAATCCGGCGATCCGCGAAGCGCTGCAGGATGGGGTGACGCTGACGTTCGACGTCGAGGCCAGGGTCGATCGCGTTCGGCACCTATGGTTCGATGCCAACGTCGTCGATCTCACGTTGCGGCGGGAGCTTGCCTATCATGTGGTCACCGACCGCTTCGTGGTGCGCGACGTGCGCAGCGGCGACCAGCAGAGCTTCGATACCCTGAAGGAGGCGCTCGCTTACCTCGGCAAAGTCGAGAACTGGCCCATTCTCGTCGAGCCGCAGCTCGATGGAGGCCGCTATATCATCAGCGTGCGCGCAGGCGTGCGACGCGGCAAGCTCCCTGCCTCGCTCCGTGCGCTGCTCTTCTGGACTGACGACTGGCAACGCGTGAGCAAGTGGTACTCATGGTCTCTGCCGGTGTAACCGACGATCGGGACGCGGCGCAGCGGCTGCTGGCAGGCCGCCGCGGTGCGTGGTCGCTGGCGCTCTGGAGCGCCGTCGGCCTCGGCGCGCTGCTGCTGCTGCTCGCCATGAGCGTGCAGAACTCCTCGGAGTTCGGCCGCCTGCAGCCCTGGATCCTGCTGCTCAACATCGCCGGTGTTCTGACTCTCACCGTTCTGCTGGTGCGCAAGCTCTGGCAGTTGGTGCGCGACTATCGCAACCACGTTCCGGGCTCGCGCCTGACGGCCCGCACCGTGATCATCTTCGGCACGCTGGTGATCGCGCCGCTGCTGATCGTCTACCTCTCATCGCTCGAGTTCCTCAACCGCGGCATCGACAGTTGGTTTCGGGTGGAGGTGCGCCAGGGCCTGAAGGATGCGCTGGTCCTGTCGCGCGCGGCGCTCGACCTGCGGGTCGAGGAGTGCTCGCGGCGCACGGAGCTGCTGGCCCGCTCGCTCGCCGCACGCTCGCGCGTGGAGATCCAGACCCGCCTGGATGAGGAGCGGCGCGCGACCGCCGCCTCGGAGATCATTCTCTTCGGTGCCCACGAGCGCATCTTCGCGGCGAGTCTCGAGAACCCGCTCGCGAGCCTCCTGCTCACGCCGCCCGCGGACCTGGTCCGTCGGGTGAACGACCATCGCCCCTACGTGAGCCTCGAGCCGCAGTCGAACGGCCAGTACCTCATCAGGATCGGTGCACCGCTCAGCGACTCCTCGACGAGCCCGGATGACCGCTACGTCATGGCGGTCTATCCGGTCCCGGAACAGCTCGCGGGTCTCTCCGATGCCGTACAGCGCTCCTATTCGCAGTACGGTAACCTGGCTGCGCTGCGCGAGCCGTTGAAGTACAGCTTCAGCCTGACACTGACACTCGTCCTCCTGCTCGCCATGCTGGCGGCGTGCTACGGCGCGATCTTCTCCGCGCAACGCCTGGTGCGCCCGGTCCAGGATCTCATTGCCGGAACCCGCGCGGTCGGCAAGGGCGACTTCGACACGCGCCTGCCGCTGCCCTCGCGCGACGAGATGGGATTCCTGGTGCATTCCTTCAACGACATGACCAAGCGCCTGCGGCGCGCGCACGAGGAGGCGACCCGCAGCCAGCAGGCCGTGGAGCGCGAGCGCGAGCGGTTGGGAGTGATCCTGGCGCGCCTTTCCACCGGCGTGCTCGCGGTCGATCGGACGCTCACCGTGCGCATGGCCAACGAAGCCGCCGGCGCCATTCTCGGCACCGATCTCTCGGCCGCGACCGGCCGTTCGCTGCCGGAGCTCTCCGCAGGCAACGAGCGCCTCGGACAATTCGTGGCGGCGCTTGCCGTGCGCTTCGCGCGCGGGCGAGAGGAATGGCGGGAGCAGCTCGATCTCGAAAGCGGTGCCACGCATGGCTCGCACGGCCGCCGCAATCTCATGTGCGCCTGCACACCCCTGCCCAACGAACAAGGCGACAGGGGATACGTCATCGTCTTCGATGACATCACGACCCTGCTCCAGGCCCAGCGGGATGCCGCCTGGGGCGAGGTCGCCCGGCGCCTGGCCCACGAGATCAAGAATCCGCTCACCCCGATCCAACTCTCCGCCGAGCGGCTGCGCCGGCGGCTGCTCGCCAGCATGGGACCGCGGGACGCGGAGATCCTGGAGCGGGCCACCCATACCATCGTGCAGCAGGTCGAGAGCATGCAGCAGATGGTGAACGCGTTCAGCGAATACGCGCGCGCGCCCGAGATCCGGGTGAGCCGCTTCAGCCTCAATCAGCTCGTGACCGAGGTCGCCGAGCTCTACCGCTCGCAGGACCCCCGCGCGGCCATCCATTTGAGCCTCGATGAGCGGCTGGAGGGCATCGAAGCCGATCGCGGCCGGGTGCGCCAGATCCTCAACAACCTGGTCACCAATGCCCTCGAGGCGCTCGAGGGCGCCCCGCAGCCGCGGCTCGAGATCACGACCCGGCTCGAGGCCGGCGAAGACGGCCAGCACGAGGACAATTACGCGGCAGTGGCCGTGTGTGACAATGGCCCGGGATTCCAGCGCGAGCTCCTCGGCCGGGTCTTCGACCCCTACGTCACGAGCAAGCCCAAGGGCACCGGGCTCGGCCTCGCGATCGTGAAGAAGATCGTCGAGGAGCATGGCGGCCGGATCGAGGCCGACAACCGGCCGGAAGGCGGCGCCCGTGTGAAAGTGCTGTTGCCCGTCGTTGACAGCACGCGGACTGCGGCCGGCGCGCGTGACAGAAGAGAGCAATTGCGGAGAGAGAGGGCATGACAAAATTGTCCGGAACGATTTTACTCGGCCCATCCATGGTCCTCGGGCCTGCGGGCCCGCCCGACGCTGCCGGGCGTTCAAAATCCGCTCCAACGGATGTTGTGGATGGCGACAGCCGGCCCGAAGGGGTATCCCAATGAGTGTCGACTCGCGAATGCGGGGCTCAGAGGGCGCAGGGACGGGGCCTCGCAACGCGCCACACATCCTGGTTGTCGATGATGAGGCGGACATCCGCGGCCTGTTGAAGGAGATCCTTTCCGAGGAAGGCTACGAGGTCGACGTTGCTGCGAACGCAGCCCAGGCACGCGCGTCGCGCGCGCGACAAACACCCGACCTCGTGCTGCTCGACATCTGGATGCCGGACGTCGATGGCATCACGCTGCTGCGCGAATGGTCATCTTCGGCGGCAGACGGCTGTCCCGTGGTGATGATGTCGGGTCACGGAACCGTGGAAACTGCCGTCGAAGCGACGCGTCTCGGCGCGTTCGATTTCGTGGAGAAGCCGCTATCGCTCGCGAAACTGCTGCGCACCGTGGAGCGGGCGCTGGATGCCGGCAAGCGCCGCCGCCAGTCGGGCAAGCTCCTCGTGCCGGCGCTCACGGTGCCCGCCGGAAAGAGCAAGCTGATGCAACAGCTGCGCGCCGAGCTGCAGCAGATCGCCACCCACTCCTCCTCCGTGCTCCTCATCGGCGAGCCGGGCTCCGGCCGCGAGGCCTTTGCCCGGTATCTGCACGAGCGCGCACCGCGCGCCGGCTCGCCTTTCGTCGCGCTCGTCGCGAGCAGCCTGCGCGAGGCGGACGCAGAAACCCGACTCTTCGGCCGGGTGGACGGCGCGAGCCGCCATCCCGGGCTCATCGAGCAGGCGTCCGACGGCACGCTCTTCGTCCAGGAGATCGAGGATCTGCCGCCCGGCGCGCAGCGCCTGCTGGTCGGGGCCCTCGAGTCCGGCCGCTTCACGCCGGTCGGCGGCACCGAGCCGATCGAGTTGCGCGCCCGTGTGGTCTCCTCCGCGCAGCCCGGTGTCGAGGGACGCGCGGGTGCGGAAGGGCTGCGTCGCGACCTCCTCGCGCATCTCAACACGCTCATCATCAGAGTGCCGCCGCTGCGCGACTACGCCGAGGACGTTCCGGAGCTGCTGCGGCAACAGGTGGACCGCATCGTCGATACCGAGGGCCTGCCCTTCCGCCGTTTCAGCGTGGCCGCGCAGAACCGGTTGCGCAACTATCCCTGGCCGGACAACGTGCGCGAGCTCAAGAATCTCGTCCATCGCCTGCTGATCCAGGGCGGCAGTGAAGAGATCAGTCTCGATGAGATCGAGCGCGAGCTCGCCGTGCAGGCGCCTCCAGGCGAGCCGCTCGTCAAGCAGGATCTGCTCGCGCTGCCGTTGCGGGAGGCACGCGAGCAGTTCGAGCGCGCGTATCTGCAGCAGCAGCTGCTCCTCTGTAACGGCAAGGTCGGTCAGCTCGCCAAGCGTGTCGGCATGGAGCGAACGCATCTTTACCGCAAGCTGCGCTCCCTGGGTCTCGATTTCCGCTCGATCGGCGAGGAGTAGACAGAGTCTACGCATCGGAGCGGCAACCGCTCGACCGTTGTTGTATCCTGTGAGAGACAACGTTGTCGGAGTGTGACAACTGGCGAACGCCGGCGATGGCAAGAGGAAAGGGGGGGCCGCTCGAGCGCGCAATGGAGCTGTGTCGGCGGCGGCGGGGGACTCCGTTACCGCCGCGAAAGGATTGCGATTGCTCATCGTGGAGGATGTCGCCGCCGAGGCCGCGCTTGCGGTGCGCCACCTGGCTTCGGGCGGTCTCACCTGCGTCCCGCGCACCGTCGCCGACGAGCAGCAGTTTCGCTCTGCGCTCAAGCGATTCCGTCCCCACGTCATCCTTTCGGACTTCACGCTGCCCGGCTTCGACGGGCTCGCCGCCCTCGACATCGCGCGTGCGGAAGCACCGGATGTCCCCTTCATCTTTCTCTCGGGCACGATCGGCGAGGAGCGCGCCATCGAGGCCCTGCAGCGCGGAGCCGTCGATTACGTCCTGAAGAGCAATCCCGCGCGCCTGGTGCCGGCGGTACGCCGCGCACTGCGCGAGGTGCAGGAGCGCCTGCGCCGTCGCGCCGCGGAGCGTGAGATCGCGCGCCTCACCCGCAGCCTGAAGATGCAAAGCGGAATCAACAGCGCCGTGATCCGCATCCGCGACCGGGACGAGCTGTTGCGCGAAGCCTGCAGGCTCGCCTTCGAAGTGGGCGAGTACGATCGCTCTGTCATTTTCCGCGTCGGCCGGGACGGCCGCAGCATCGCGCCCTGGTACTGGCTCGGCGCGGATCACACGGCCGGGCCGAACCCTGCCGCGCTGACCATCGGCGATGGCACGGAGCCCGATACCAGCCTCACCGGCCGGGCGCTGCGGACCGGTGAAATCGCGCTGTGCGCCGATCTGGCCCGATCGGAGCCGCCGGTCGCGATCCGCGACAAGCTCCTCAAGGCGGGGTTGCGATCGCTGGTCGCGCTGCCGCTCATCGTCGATGGCGTGCCGGTCGGCGCTCTGGCACTCGCGTCCCGCGAGCCGCACGTGGTCGGCGACGAGGAGCTGCGGTTGCTGCAGGACGTGGCCGTCAATCTGTCATTCGCGCTGCGCTATCGGCAACAGGAGGATGCGGCTCAATACCTGGCATCCTTCGATCCGCTGACCGGGCTCGCCAAGCGGGCTCTCTTCTGTCAGCGGCTCGATCAGCGTCTGCGCAACCTGACGGTGCTCGAGAGTGCCCCCAACGTGGTTGCCTTCGATGTCATGCACCTCAGCAAGGTCAATGACAGCTTCGGGCGGCATGCGGGCGATCTGCTGCTGCAGACCGTGGCGAAGCGGCTCAAGTACCACATTGCAGATGATGAGCGCATCGGATATCTCGGCGGTGGGACTTTCGTGTTGGTGCTGCCGCAGGAGGAAACCTCGGCGGAGAGCGTCACCACTCTCCTCGAGAACACCGTATTCCGCGAGCCGTTCGGCATCGAGGGCCGGGTGCTGCGCACTTCCTTCCGATCCGGCATCGCCCGCTCGCCGGCGGACGGAAACGACGGCAACACACTCGCGCAGCATGCGGAGGCGGCGCTCAAGCAGGCGAAGGAGGCCGGCGAGCAATACCTGCATTACCAGATCGACATGCACAGCGACATCGCCGAGCGGCTCGCGCTGGAGCATCGTCTGCGCGTCGCGCTCGATGAGCAGCAGCTCGTGCTTTACTACCAGCCGCAGATCAGTCTCGCGACGGGCCGCATCGAGAGCGTCGAGGCGCTGTTGCGCTGGCAGGATCCGCAACAGGGCCTGGTCCACCCCGGACAGTTCCTGCCGGTCCTCGAGTCTTCGGGCATGATCGTGGCGGTCGGGGAGTGGGTGCTGCGGCGGGCCGCCGCCGACTGTCTGCGCTGGCACCGGGCCGGATTGTCGCCGCTGCGGGTGGCGGTGAACGTGTCGGCGCAGCAGATCCGGCGCCGCACCTTCGTCGACCAGGTGCTGGAAGCGGCGCAGCCGTGCCTCGGCGAGGGCTGCGGCATCGACCTCGAGATCACCGAGACGGGGCTCCTGCACGATGTGGAGCGGGCGAGCCGCAAGCTGCGTGAGCTGCGCGCTGCAGGCTTGAGAATAGCGCTCGATGACTTCGGGACGGGCTACTCGTCACTCGGGTTGCTGTCGAAGCTTCCCGTGGACCTGGTGAAGATCGACCGCTCCTTCATCACGGGGCTGCCGGACGACAAGGCGAGCGTCACGCTGGTATCGAGCGTGATCGGCCTGGCGTCGGCTTTCGGCCTGAAGGTGGTGGCGGAAGGCGTGGAGACCGAGGGGCAGCTCGCCATGCTCAGGAAGTTGGGTTGCGATCAATCGCAGGGCTACCTGCACTCCCGGCCGGTACCAGCGGAGCAATTCGAGCGGCTACTGCGACAGCAGCGGGAAGCGGCGAAGCGATGAGGTGTCCGGTCGAACCCCCGGATGGCTAGCGCCGTTTGGCTCGCCCCTTTCGTCCGGCGTGCCGCAGGGACCTCGGTGGCGTCGTACGTTTGGCGGGAGCTCGCCGCGTAGCGGTCTTCGGCGCAGCTCTGCGCTTCACGCCGCGCGCAACGGCTGCGGATTTGCTCTTTCTCGAGCGCCGCTTTGCTTTGGCCGCCGCGGATTTTCCGCCTGCGGATTTTACGCTCGCGTGTTTGCGCGCTGCGCCGCGCCGGGCACGCCCCGCACGCAATGACGACTTCCCGGCGGCCGGGCTCGCTTTCCTGCGCGCCGCGCCAGAACGCTGTCCGCCGGGCCGCGACGGCGCTGCCTTCGCCTCTCCTGCAGGCGCTTCGACGCCCCGGAGTTGATCGAGTATCGCGGGGTTTTCCAGCGTGGAGACGTCCTGAGCGATCTCCTCGCCGCGCGCGATCGCCCGCAGCAGCCGCCGCATGATCTTGCCGGAGCGTGTCTTCGGCAGGTTGTCGGCGAAGCGGATCTCGTCCGGCTTGGCGATGGCGCCGAGGTGCTCCGCTACCCACGTGCGCAGCTCGTCGACGAGCGCGCGGGTGTCACCGGTGGGGCGGTGGCCGCGGCAGACGACGTAAGCGAATACCGCCTCGCCCTTGATCTCGTGCGGCTTACCGACGACGGCCGCTTCTGCGACCCGAGCGTGTGAGACCAGCGCAGACTCGATCTCCATCGTTCCGAGCCTGTGCCCGGCGACGTTCAGCACGTCATCGATACGGCCCATGATCCAGAAGTACCCATCCTGGTCGCGGTGGGCACTGTCGCCGGCCACGTAGAAGCGCTTGTTGAATTTCTCCCAGTACGCGGCGAGGTAGCGCGCATTGTTGCCCCAGATGGTACGCAGCATCGACGGCCAGGGCTTCTTGATGACCAGGTAGCCGCCGGCATCGGGCCGTGTGACCGACTGCCCGCGCTCATCGACGATGTCCGCCTCGATGCCAGGCAGCGGCAGCGTGCACGAGCCCGGTTTCGTCGGCGTGATTCCGGGCAGCGGAGAGATGAGGATCACGCCCGTCTCCGTCTGCCACCAGGTATCCACGATCGGGCATCGGCCGCGGCCGATCACCCGGTGATACCACATCCACGCCTCCGGATTGATCGGCTCGCCGACGCTACCGAGGAGCCGCAGGCGCGAGAGGTCGTACCGCGCAGGGATCTCGTCGCCGAGCTTCATCAGCGCGCGGATCGCGGTGGGCGCGGTATAGAAGACGGTGACGCCGTGGTCCTGGCATATCTTCCAGAAACGCCCGGCATCGGGGGTCGTCGGCGCTCCTTCGTACAACACGACGGTCGCACCCGCTGCGAGCGGCCCGTAAGCGACGTAACTGTGGCCGGTCACCCAGCCGACATCGGCCGTGCACCAGAAGACATCCTCATCCCGAAGGTCGAACACCCACTGGGTGGTCAGCTTCGCGCCGAGCAGATAGCCGCCGCTCGAATGTTGAATTCCCTTAGGTTTCCCGGTCGAGCCGGAGGTGTAGAGGAGGTAGAGCGGGTGCTCCGCCTCCACCCACTCCGGCTCGCAGGTGGGCGGTTGGCCTTCGAGCATCTCGTGCCACCAGAGATCCCGCCCGCGCTGCATCGCGACAGGCCGTGCCGTTCGCCTGAGGACGATCACGCGCTCGATCGTCCTGCAGCCATCGGCCATGGCCTTGTCCGCCGCTGATTTGAGCTCTATCGGATGGCCCCCGCGCCAGCCGCCGTCGGCGGTGATCAGGACCTTGGCCGCGGTGTCCTCGATACGATCCTTCAGCGCGGGCGCGGAGAAGCCGCCGAACACGACGGAATGAATGGCTCCGATGCGGTTGCAGGCATGCATCGCGACCACGGTCTCGGGCACGAGCGGCATGTAGATCGCCACCCGATCACCCTTGCGGACGCCCTGCGCCCGCAGGGCATTCGCGAACCGGCAGACCTCGGCATGAAGCTCCTCGTAGGAGAGCCTGCGGGTATCACCCGGCTCGCCCTCGAAGAGGATCGCGGTCTTCTGTCCCCGTTCGGCGAGATGCACGTCCAGGCAATTGAACGAAACGTTGAGGCGCCCGTCGGTGAACCAGCGGTAATTGGGCGCCGCGGAGTCGTCGAGGGCTACCGTGAAGGGCTGGTGCCAGGTGAGCTCCTCGCGGGCGAGGCGGGCCCAGAAGCCGTTGGCGTCTTCGGCTGCCTCACGGCGCATGCGCTCCAGGTCCGCGGGTTTGATGCGCGCTCGCGCGGCGAAATCGGCGGCAGGGGCGAACGTGCGCTCCTCCTGAAGCACGGACACGATGTTCTTGCTCGCCATGAGTCATTCCCCTTGCAGACACACCAGCGCAGGCCGGGGAGCATAGCCGAATCGGGAGCGCGCCTGGGAGTCTGCGCGTCAGCCTCTGACCTCGGCGAGGAGCTTCTCCATGCTCGCGCGCGCCTGGCGGGCGTAGCCGCCGCCAAACAGGTTGGCGTGATTCAACACGTGATAGAGGTTGTAAAGCTCCGCGCGCACGGCATGCCCGGCGGGCAGGGGCGCCGCGACGAGATACGCGTCGTAAAAAGCGCGGCCGAAGCCGCCGAAGAGCCGGGTCATCGCGAGGTCCGTCTCGCGATCTCCGAAATACACTGCCGGGTCGAAGATCACGGGCTCCTCGCGCTCGTCCGCGAGCCAGTTGCCGGCCCAGAGATCACCGTGCAGGAGCGAGGCTGCCGGACGATGGCCCGCGAGCAGGGCTGCGGTCGCCTCGAGGAGCCGCGCGCCGGGTGTCTCGAGGAGCTCGGCGAAGCCGTTTTGCACCGCGAGTGTGAGCTGCTGGCGCAGGCGCCGCTCCCGAAAGAACTCCGGCCAGTCCGGTAGGCAGCCGTTCGGCTGCGGCGTGCGTCCGATGAAGTTGTCGCTCGTGAAACCGAACTGCTGCGCCGTCACCCGGTGCTGCGCCGCGAGCTGCTCGCCGAGCCTGTGCTCCGCGGTGCGGCCCGCCGGCCGGGATTCGATCCACTCGAGAGCGAGGAATGCAGTGGCTCCAGCGCGGCCGCTCGCGAGCACGCGTGGCACGCGAACGGCCCGCGCATCCGCGAGCGTCTGCAGGCCTGTCGCTTCCGCTGCCAGATCGGCGCCGCTGCCGTGATCGGCCACCTTCACGAAGAGCGGCGTCCCACCGCACCGCCAGCGGTAGGTGCGATGAATGCTGCCGCCCGAGACACCGCTTTGCGGCTCCGGAGCGCACTCCTTGCCGATTTGCGCGCCGATCTCGCGCGCGAGGCTGTCGAATCCGTCCTCGCTCAAGCGCGGCCCCTCACGGTTGCAATGCTCAGCTCGCGATAGCTGCGGCGCAGGTGGCCTGCTGCTCGGCGAGCCGCTCGCCCTGGCGGCGCAGCAGCGGTCCGAACCCGAGGCGATCGTAGAGCGCTCCGAGAGACGCAAGATCCGGAGTCCTCGGTCGCAGATCCGAGGCCGATACGCCGAGCGGCATGTCGCACACGATCTTCGTGAGCCGGCGCGCCAGGAAGACCGAGTCGCGATGCGCGGTGAGACGCGCGCCGAGCGCGTGGCCGCCGCGCAGCCCCAGGGCGGGGACGCGGCCGATGTTGGCGTAGAGCTCATCGAGCGAGCCGAATTTGCGCAGCAGGGTGGTTGCGATCTTCGGCCCTATCCCGGGTACGCCGGGAATGTTGTCGGAAGTGTCGCCGGTGAGGGCGAGGAAGTCGGCGAAGCTCTCGGGCGCGACGCCGAAGTAGCTCTGGACGTCGCGGTAGCCGATCTGAGTACGGGCGCCGAAGTCCCACAGCAGGTCGCCGTCGCGCACCAGCTGCGCGAGATCCTTGTCGCGCGTGATGAAGGCCGAGCGGACGCCTTCCGCACGCATCACGCAGGAGAGCGTGCCGATGATGTCGTCGGCCTCGAACTCCCGATCGACGAATGCCCGCACACCGAGATGGCGGCAGAGCTCCCGGCAGTACTCGAACTGGCGCGGCAGCCCGGCCGGCGTCGGCTCACGGTTGGCCTTGTAGGCTGGGTAGATCCTGTTGCGATACGACGTCGCCAACCGCTGGTCGAATGCGACGCCGATGTAGCGAGGCCGAATGCGCTCCATCAGGTCGCCCAGGAATCGGGCGAAGCCGAACACCGCATGCACAGGGTTGCCGTCGCCGTCCACCATGTCCGGCAGCTGCGAATGAAATGCCCGAAAAACGTAAACCGATGCGTCGACGAGGAAAATCAAGGCGAGCGCCCCGGGCACACGGACGCGCGCCGGGCGGGGCAGGATGCCCCGATCCAGCGCTTCATCAAGCGAGCCAGCGCTGAATGCGGTCGTGCAGCGGGCTCGAGCGCGGGAAGTGCGCCAGCAGATACTGCATCTGATCCGCGAGCACACGCCGGCCCTTGAGGAAGATGTACTCCGCGTAGGTCGGGGTGAACGGCACGGCGATGAGCTGCATCTTCGCCTGCTCCGGCGTGCGCGAGGCCTTCTGGTTATTGCAACGGCGGCATGCAGTCACGACATTGGTCCAGACGTCGAGGCCGCCCTGGCTGAACGGCCTGATGTGGTCGCGCGAGAGCTCGCGTGACGGGAACCGAAGGGCGCAATACATGCAGAGGAAGGCGTCCCTGCGGAACAGAGTCTGGTTGTTGAGCGGCGGCACGTAGTCGTGGCGCGTATTGCCCGGATTACCCGTATGGCCGACGGTGGCGACGATGGAATTGATCTCGAGCATCGTGCGCCGGCCGGTCAGGGCGTTCACGCCGCCGTACAGCTCGAAGAGCGGCGAGCCGCAGGTATAGGCCACCTGCTCCTGGTGGTAGAGACGGGCTGCCTCCTTGTAGTCGATCCACTCGAGCGGCATGCCGGCGATGTCCGTCCGCAGGACGAGTTGGGATAGCCCGCGCGCCGTCCCGGTCGGGACGATCCGCAGGTCATCCGCCAAGCCGCGGTCCGCCCGTTCGAGGTCTATGCCCATCATGACGACTGTAAGATACGGCAATTTTATGCGAATATTCAACATCCCACGCCCAGGACCCCCGCAGAGGGCCGCAGATGCCAGTAACCATAGGTGCGCTCCGCGAGAGCGCGCCGCGCGAGACTCGTGTGAGTTTGGTTCCGGAGGTGGCCGAGAAGCTGGCCAAGGGCGGCGCGCGAGTGCTGCTCGAGCGAGGTGCCGGAGCGAACGCCCAGTTCCCTGATTCGGCCTACCGCGGGGTCGAATGGGCCGATTCGGCTGCCGCCGTGCTCGAGCAGTCGCAGGTACTGCTGACGGTCCAGCCGCTGTCGCGCGAGCAGATCGGCGCGCTGCAGCCGGGTGCCGTGCTCATAGGGTTCCTGCAGCCCTATGCGCAGCGTGACGGAGTAAGGGCGCTCAAGGACCGGCGGATCACGAGCTTCGCGATGGAGCTGGTGCCGCGCATCTCGCGCGCCCAGTCGATGGATGCGCTGTCGTCGCAGGCTGCCATCGCAGGGTACAAAGCGGTCCTGATCGCCGCCAATCATTTACAGAAGTTTCTGCCGATGCTCACCACGGCCGCCGGGACGATTCGTCCGGCGCAAGTGCTCGTCATCGGTGCAGGCGTCGCAGGGTTGCAGGCAATTGCGACGGCGAAACGTCTCGGAGCAGTCGTGGAGGCATATGACGTCCGCGGGGCGACGCGCGAGCAGGTGAAGTCGCTGGGAGCCAAGTTCGTCGAGACAGGAGTGAGCGCGGAAGGCGCAGGGGGCTACGCGCGCGAGCTCACCGAAGAAGAGAAGCGCAAGCAGCAGGAGGTTCTCGACTCGCGCATCGCCGCCGCCGATGCCGTGGTGACGACGGCGGCCGTCCCCGGCCGGCCCGCGCCAAAGATCATCCTGCGCGGCGTGGTGGAGCGCATGCGCCCGGGATCGGTGATCGTCGACATCGCCGCTGAGCAGGGCGGCAATTGCGAGCTCACCCGCCCCGGCGAGCTCGTGACCCACCAGGGGGTCAAGGTGATCGGCCCGCTCGGGCTCGCCGCCGATCTCGCCTACAACGCAAGCGAGATGTACGCCCGCAACCTGCTCAATTTCCTGAAGCCCGCCATCCAGAATGGCGAGCTCGTCATCGACTGGAGCGATGAGGTATTCGCCAAGGCGTGTCTCACGCACGCCGGCGAGATCAAACACGAGCCCACCGCCAAGGCAATCGAAGGTTGATCCCATGACCGGAATCGTTGCGCTCTACATCTTCATGCTCGCGGCCTTCACCGGCTACGAGGTCATCTCCCGCGTGCCGGTGATCCTGCACACACCGCTGATGTCGGGCTCCAACTTCGTCCATGGAATCGTGCTGGTGGGCGCGATGGTGGCGCTCGGCAGTGCACACACGCCGCTCGAGAAGACCATCGGCTTCATCGGCGTGCTGCTCGCGGCCGGCAATGCCATGGGCGGCTACGTCGTGACGGAGCGCATGCTGGAGATGTTCAAGTCGAGCAGAGCGGCCGGCGCGCGCGCGGGGAAGCACTAGATGCCGGGCGCACCGATGTCGGCTTTCCTCGGAACCGACACTCTCATCCAGGCGAGCTACTTCGTCACTGCGGTGCTCTTCATCATCGGATTGAAGCGCATGAGCTCGCCGGTCACGGCGCGCAGCGGCATCCTCTGGGCGGGCGCCGGCATGCTGGTCGCGACGCTCGTCACCTTCGCCTATCCGGGGATGAGCAACTATCCGCTCATCGGCGCCGCCATCGTCGTGGGCGCCGTGGCGGCATGGTGGACCGGCAAGCGCGTCGCCATGACCAACATGCCGCAGATGATCGCCCTCTACAACGGCATGGGCGGCGGCGCCGCCGCGGCGATCGCCGCGGTGGAGCTCTACCGCGGCGGGGCGGAGGGCTACGGGCTGGCGACTCTCGCCGTGATCGGCGGTCTGATCGGCGCGGTGTCCTTCAGCGGCAGCCTCATCGCCTTCGGCAAGCTGCAGGGTCTCATCAAGCGCAGCTTCCGGTTCCGCGGACAGCAGGCGCTCAATGTGCTGATACTGGCGGCGGCGCTCGCCTGCGCCGGGCTGCTCGCCGGACACTTCAACGACTCTCCGGATGTCGTCACCGCGCTCTTCGTCCTCGCGCTGATCCTCGGCATCACCATGACGCTGCCGATCGGCGGCGCGGACATGCCGGTGGTCATCTCGCTGTACAACGCCCTCACCGGCCTCGCGGTCGGCCTCGACGGCTTCGTGCTGCACAACGCAGCGATGATCATCGCAGGCACCGTCGTCGGCTCGGCCGGCACTCTGCTCACCCAACTCATGGCGAAGGCCATGAACCGCTCACTCGGCAACGTGCTCTTCTCCGGTTTCGGGGATACGAGCGGCGGGCCGGCCGGCACCGTGACGGGAAGCCTCAAGCCGATCGAGGCGTCGGATGTCGGCGTGATGTTGGCATTCGCGCAGAAAGTGATCGTCGTGCCGGGCTATGGCATGGCCGTCGCTCAGGCGCAGCACAAGATCTGGGAGCTCTGTCAGCAGCTGCTCGATCGCGGCGTGACGGTGAAGTTCGCCATTCACCCGGTGGCCGGCCGCATGCCGGGACACATGAACGTGCTGCTGGCGGAGGCCGGCGTCCCGTACGACCTGATCGCCGATCTCGATGAGATCAACGCCGAGTTCGACACCGCGGACGCTGCCCTCATCATAGGTGCCAACGATGTCGTCAATCCCGTCGCGCGCACGGACAAATCGAGTCCGATCTACGGCATGCCGATCCTGAACGCCGACCGGGCGAAGAACGTGATCGTCATCAAGCGGGGTCAGGGCGCCGGCTTCTCGGGCATCGAGAATGCGCTCTTCTATCTCGACAACACCCGGATGCTCTATGGCGATGCGCAGAAGGCCGGCGCGGAGCTGATTCAGGCGATCAAAGCGGTCGGTTGAGACGGAGGTTGGCTGTGCGTGACGTAGTGGCACTTGGCCTGACGCTGGCGGCTCTGGCCGCCTTCCCCTGCCTTGCTCAGAATGCAACGGACGATACGCCGCCCTCCATGCAGGCGCTGCGGGCTCATGCCGCGGCTGTGCCCTCTGCGCTGCTGGCGAACGCGCCGGCGTCCGCGTGGCGGGCGCTCGACCCGGACAACACGCTGTACCTGACGCTGCCGCAGGGGCGGGTAGTGATCGAGCTGGCGCCGCAGTTCGCGCCGCGGTATGTCGCCAACGTCAAGAAGCTGGTGCGGCAGGGCTTTTTCGATGGGCTGTCGATCTTTCGCGTACAGGACAATGCCGTGGCGGAATGGGGCGACCCTACCGGTCACCGGTCGGTGGGCACCGCCAGGCGCATGGTGGCCGCAGAGTTCGAGCGGCCGGCGCGCGACCTGCCGTTCACGCCGCTGCCCGATCCTGACACCTACGCCCCGCAGGTTGGATTCTCGGGTGGCTTTCCGGCGGCCCGCGATCCGGTGTTCGGCCGGGCCTGGCTGGCCAACTGCTACGGCATGGTCGGCGCGGCACGCGGCATCAACGTCGACAGCGGGGGCGGCACCGCCCTCTACGCGATCATCGGGGGGCCGCAGAGGCAGTGGGATCGCAACACCACCCTGGTCGGGCGGGTCGTGCAAGGCATGCCGCTGCTCTCGAGCCTGCCGCGGGGCGAGGGTCCCCTGGGTGTGTACACGGACCGGCACCACTGGGTCCGCATCGAGTCGGTGCGGATCGCCGCGGATCTTCCGGCCGCGCAGCGGACTGCACTCGAGGTGCTGCGCACGGAGACGCCGACTTTCTCGCAGTACGTGGAATCGCTGCGCAATCGCCGCGAGCCCTGGTTCAAGGTGCCGGCCGGGCGCATCTCCGTCTGCAGCATCCCTCTGCCCGTCAGGTCCGGCGCTCCCTAACGCGGCGGTCGGCGGGAGGGGGCTCCCATGCGGAAACGCGGCATCGGCATCATCTGCCGCTGACGCCGCATCTGGTTGGCGTGCTGCATCATCAGCTGCTTCTGCGCGGGCGTGGCGTTCTGCCACTCGCGGCGCAGCAGGCTGCGCTGCCCCGGCGGCAGCCGCTGGAACTGGCGGTAGCTCTGGCGGATCGCCTGCTGCTGTTGCGGCGGCAGGGCTCTGAACTGCTGCCAGCGGCGCCGCAGCGTCTGTCGTTGCTGCGGAGTGAGCTGCCGCCACTGCTGGAAGCGCTGACGTGCCATCGAGCGCTGCTCGGGACTCATCTTCAGCCAGCGCTGGCTGCCGCGCACCAGCGCCTCCTGGCGAGTCGCCGGCAGCGACCCCCAGCGGGCCGCGAGCGGGCCGAGCAGCCGCTGCTGCTCGGGTGAGAGGCTCGACCACGGCACGGGGGTGGGGGCGGGCACGCCGGCCGGGGCCGGCGGCGGGGTGGGAGCAGACGCCGGGGCCGGGGCGGCCGGCTGTTGCTGCGCCAGGGCGTACGCCGGCGCCACGGCCAGCAGCAGCCCGAGCAGCAGCGCCCTGCGCTCGTTGATCATCGTCTTGGACCCGTTACCCATTTGGCTTCTCGGTGCCGGCGGAGCTCGCGGGCTTCTGATGCGCCGGAGCCTGCGCCGGCGTTTGCGAAGCCTTGGCCACCTTGTCGATGTTGATCTGCGATAGATACGCCAGCCAGCCGTCGTCGTCGGACTGCTGCGTCGGATCGGCCGGCGAATCGACGCTGCCCAGAAATTCCAACAGGTCCTGGTCCGGGGAGCTCGCGCTCTGCTTCGGCGGGTCGCCGGCGTGGGCAGCGCCGGCTACAACCGCCAGCGCCGCCGTGATGGCGGTGATTCCGGTGCGGCGCGCGATACCCATGTCAGCCGCTGTTGGGATCCGCGCCGCCGCGCTGCTCGTGTTCCCGGCCCTGATTCGAAGCGGCCTGCGACTGCGCCATCGCCCACTCGTAGAACTGCCCGCCGCCGCTCTGCATGAGGTCCATCCCATCGCGATCGGCGAGGAGGTCGAGATCCTCCACCGTAGTATGGGTCACCTCGACTGCGGGGTACCCCTGGGGGGCATGTGACCAGAGCACGAAGGTAACCAACACCGCGGCGACGGCCCCCGAGGCCGGCATCCACAGCAGGGGCCGCCTGATCCACGCCGCCACCCGTGCAGGCAGGTACCAGCGCTGCCGCGCCGCCTCGGCGATCGCCGCGTGCCGCGCCTGATTCAAACGCGAGCGGGCGTGGCCGCCGACACGCTGGAGGCTCTCCTCGAGAAGCACGTGCAGCTGGCGCTCGAAATCAGTGGTGCCGTTGAGGTCCCGGCTCATACGTAGAGCTCTCCGAGTTGCGCGCGCAGGGTCTGCAACGCGCGGAAATAATGTGTCTTGACACTCCCTTCCGAGCAACCCATGGCCCGAGCGGTCTGAGCGACATCCAGCCCTTCCAGGGTACGCAGGAGGAACGCCTGCTGCTGCCTGCGTGGCAGCGTGCCGAGCGCCTTCTCCAGCGCCGACATGGCCTCGTCGATTTCCAGGCGGCGCACCGGAAGCGGATCGTCGCTGGCGGCCTCCGCGATCGGGTCCGGCTCGTCCTCATCGGGGTCCGCCCGGAAGGGTAGCCAGGAAATCACCCGGTTGCGTACGGTACGCCTGCGCTGCATGTCCCGGATGCGGTTCTCGAGGATGCGGTAGAAGAGCGGCTTCCACTCCTCCGCGGGTCGTGCCGAATAGGCGCGAGCGAGCTGCAGCATGGCATCCTGCACGGCATCCAGCGCGTCGTCCTCGTGCCGCAGCGCGGCCTGGGCGATCTTGAACGCGCGCACTTCGACGCCTGCCAGGAACTGGCTGAGCGTCGTACCACGGGCATTGCTAGACGAATCCGACAGGTCCACGTCGCCGTGAGAGGCAGCCGGCATGCTATAAGGCGGCGCGAGCGTAGCAAACTCTGGCATGACAGGTACAACGCGGCTGCGGCGGGTACGGTTGACGGAGGCGGCTGCATGCGTAAGCCTCTGATTCATCTGGATTCATGAATTCCCTTCCCGTCGTCCGCGTGGCATTGCCCACGCCACTCAGGCGTCTGTTCGACTATCGCACGGAGCCCCCGGGCGGTCTGGCTGCAGCGATCGAGCCCGGAATGCGCGTACGGGTGGCTTTTGGGCGGCAGCGCCTGATCGGTGTGGCTGTGGAAATGGCCGCCGGGTCGGAGCTCCCCGAGGAGCGGCTGAAGCCCGTGCTGGAGCGCCTCGACGCACAGCCGATCTTCGACCCCGCCGCGCTCGCTCTGCTCGGCTGGGCGGCCGAGTACTACCACCATCCGATCGGCGAGGTGCTGACGGCGGCACTGCCCAGGGCCCTGCGGCTGGGGGCATCTGTGCATTCCGCCGAAGAGCGCTGGCTGCTCACGGCCGCCGGCCGCGAGGCGTGGAGGCAGGGAAAGCCCAAGCGCGCGCCGCGACAGCGGCAGCTGCTGGCGATCCTGGCAGAGCGGGATGCCCCGGCGCCGGATGGAGCCGATGCCGATTGCCGAGTGCCCGGTCTCACGGCCACAGACCTCGACGGCAGGCTGGACTCGTGGCGGGAGGCGGCTCGTGCGCTCGTCACCCGCGGATGGGTCGTCCGCCTCGAGGCGAGAGCAGCGGCCGCCCCTGTGCCGGCGCCCGCATCCGCCGACCTCGGCCCCGGTCCGGATCCCAACGAGGAGCAGCGCCTGGCGATCGGGCGCATCTGCGAATCGCTCGGCACCTTCGGTGCCTTCGTGCTTCACGGCGTGACCGGCAGCGGCAAGACGGAGGTCTACCTGAGAGTGGTCGAGCGCGCCTTGCGGCTCGGCCGCAGCGCTCTGGTGCTGGTGCCGGAAATCGGCCTGACACCGCAGCTCGTGGGCCGCTTCCGCCAGCGGTTCGGAGTGCCGATGGCCGTGCTGCATTCGGCACTGACCGATCATGAGCGGCTGCTCGCCTGGCGGCAGGCATTCAGCGCAGAGGCGCGGGTCGTGCTCGGCACGCGCTCGGCAGTGTTTGCCCCCGCTCGAGACCTCGGTGTCATCATCGTCGACGAAGAGCATGACACCTCGTTCAAGCAGCACGAGGGGGGCTTTCGCTATTCCGCACGCGATCTCGCAGTGGTGCGCGCGCATCGGGCCGGTGTGCCCGTGGTGTTGGGATCCGCGACGCCGGCGCTGGAGACGCTGCAGAATGTCGCGACCGGGCGATACTCGCGCCTGGTGTTGAGTCGCAGGGCCGCCGAGGCGGCGCCGCCGCGCATCGCGCTGATCGACTTGCGGACGTGCGCCGCACGCGCCGGCATCTCCACACCTGCCGTGCAGGCGATCGAGCGGCACCTCGGGGCTGGCGGGCAGGTGCTCGTCTTCCTCAACAGACGCGGCTATGCGCCAACGCTGCTCTGCACGGCTTGCGGTTGGATGGCGCCGTGCCGCGACTGCGATGCCCGTCTCACCGTGCACCTCTCGGCCGGCCGGCTTCGCTGTCATCACTGCGGCGCCGACATCCAATTGCCGCAGCGCTGCCCGCAGTGCGGATTCGCGGTAAAGCCCGTCGGGCAGGGTACGGAAAGGATCGAGGAAACGCTCGCCACGCTCTTTCCGGGTATTCCCTGCATCCGTCTCGATCGCGACGTCGTCAGGCGTCGAGGTGACATGGAGAAGGCGATGCACCGGATGTCCTCCGGCGAAGCGAGGATCCTCGTCGGCACGCAGATGGTCACCAAAGGGCATGACTTCCCCAACGTCACGCTCGTCGTCGTGCTGAATGCGGACCAGGGCTTCTTCAGCACCGACTTTCGCGCACCGGAGCGTCTCGCGCAGACCATCGTGCAGGTCGCCGGCCGCGCCGGGCGCGGCCAGAAGGCCGGGGAAGTGCTCATACAAACGGAGTTTCCCGATCATCCTCTGCTTCTCAGCCTGCTGGCAGAAGGTTATGACGGCTTTGCGCGCGCGGCGCTCGCCGAACGCAGCCAGGCATCGTGGCCGCCCTTCAGCCGGCTCGCCGCCGTGCGCGATTCGGCGCAGACCGCGGAGGCCGCGTTGGCGTTTCTCACCGAGGCGCGCCGGGCTGGCGAGGACTTGCGTGCCGCCCGCAACGCAGTCCGGCTGCTCGGACCGGCGCCCGCAGCGATGGCGAAGCGCGCCGGGCGGCATCACGCGCAATTGCTCGTCGAGAGCGCGGACCGCGCGGCGCTGCACCGCTTTCTCGATGAGTGGCTGCCGGCTCTGCAGGCGCTACCGACCGCGCGGCGTGTGCGCTGGGCGCTGGATGTAGATCCCATCGAATTGTTTTGAGCCGATCAGGTAAGATTTCGCGCTCGATCCACCGAATCTCACGACCGTTTTGAAGCAGGAAATAGAGCAGCTACTCGCGCGCGCCGTCACGTCGCTCGTCGGCAGCGTGCTGCCCGGGCCGCCGCCGCCCGGGTCCATCACGATCGAGCGCACGCGCGATCCCCAGCACGGCGATTTCGCGACCAACGTGGCGATGCGCCTGGCGAAGGCGGCCGGCTGCAAGCCGCGGGAGCTGGCACAGAAGATCGTTGCCGCTTTGCCCGCGAGCCCGCTCGTGGCGCGCACCGAGATCGCCGGCGCCGGCTTCATCAATCTCTTTCTGACGGCCGATGCCTATGGCCGTGAGCTCGCCGCGATCCACGAGCGTGGCGAGCGCTACGGTCGCAGCGCGGGCGAGGGCAGTTTCGGCCAGGGCGAGCGGGTGCTGCTCGAGTTCGTGTCTGCCAACCCGACAGGGCCATTACATGTCGGCCATGGGCGCCAGGCGGCGTACGGAGCAACGCTGGCCAACATCCTGACTGCTGTCGGCTTCGACGTCTCGCGCGAATACTACATCAACGACGCCGGCCGGCAGGTCGACATCCTCGCGGTGAGCACCTGGATCAGATACCTGGAGGCCTGCGGCGAGAGGCTGCCTTTTCCGGAGAACGGCTATCGCGGCGACTACGTCCGGGCGCTGGGGCAGCAGCTTCTCACGGTCGAAGGCGATGGCTGCAGACGAGCCGCGGCGACGGTGCTCGCCGGTCTGCCGCCGGATGCGCCGACAGGAGACAAGGAGATCTATATCGATGCGTTGATCGCGCGCGCGCGCGATCTCATCGGGCCGGAGGCATTCGGTCGGGTGCTGGAGCTCTCCCTCGCGGCGATGCTCGCCGACATTCGTGAGGATCTCGGACAGTTCGGCGTCACCTTCGACCAATGGTATTCCGAGCGTGCGCTCGAGAAAGGCGGCGCAATCGAGCGGGCGCTCACGCGGCTCGAGCGCGAGTCGCGCCTATACGTAAAGGACGGGGCGACCTGGTTCCGCGCCACCGAGTTTGGTGACGAGAAGGATCGCGTGGTGGTGCGCGAGAACGGGCAGAAGACCTACTTCGCGTCCGACATCGCCTATCACCTGGATAAGCGCGAACGCGGCTTCCAGCGTCTGATCGACGTACTCGGTGCCGACCACCACGGCTACGTAGCGCGCGTGCGGGCTGGACTGACGGCGATGGGAGAGCCCGGTGACTCTCTGGAAGTAAACCTGATTCAGTTCGTGAGCCTGTTCCGCGGCGGCGAAAAAGTACCGATGGGCAAGCGCGAGGCGCAGTTCGTGACGCTTCGACAGCTCCGTGAGGAGGTCGGCAACGATGCCTGTCGGTTGTTCTATCTGATGCGCAGCCACGATCAGCCGCTCGACTTCGATCTCGAGCTGGCCAAGTCGCGCACCAACGAGAACCCCGTGTACTACATCCAGTACGCGCACGCCCGCGTCGCGAGCGTCATCAAGCAGCTTGGCGCGCGGGGCCTGTCCTTCGATCGCGCCGAGGGGCTCGCCAACGTTCCGTTGCTGCAGGGATCGCAGGAACAGGCCGTGCTCAGTGCGCTGGCGCGCTATCCGGAGGTCTTGGAGCAGGCCGCGGCGAATCGCGCTCCGCACGCCCTCGTTCATTACCTGCGCGACCTCGCCAACACCCTCCATACCTACTACAACGCCGAGCAGTTCATCGTAGGCGATTCCAGGCTGCGCAACGCGCGCCTCGCGCTGGTGCTCGGTGTCCAGCAGGTGATCCGCAACGGTTTGACCCTGCTCGGGGTCTCCGCGCCGGAGAGCATGTAAGTCCAGCATGCCTCGGCTGACCACGCGCGACTACAAGCGGACCTCCCGCACCTCGGGCGCCGGCAGGCTGAAGGAGTTCGGCCTCGGCGTTCTCGTCGGCGGCGTGCTCGCGAGCGCCGCATTCCTGATCGTGGGTGCCCGCGCGCGCCATGATGCGGCTTCTGCTGCGCACGGACATGCAGTGGACGATTCGTCGGGCTCGGCGCCACACGCCCCGGCGCCTGATGACAGTTCCTCCAATCCGGCGGACGCTGCCGACGACACTGCATCGCCGCCGCAATCCGCTTCCGCACACACGGCCAAGCAGCCCCAGCAGTACGACTTCTACAAGATGTTGCCGAGCTTCAAGGTGCCCGTCCCGCACGATGACGAGCATACGTCGCGGCCGCCGCCGCTGCCGGCAAAGGCGTCCGAAACGAGTCAGCCGGCGCGCTCCGCCGGCGTCCGCTCGTACCTGCTGCAGGTCGGTTCCTACCGCAGTAGAGCCGAAGCCGACCAGGTTCGCGCCCGCCTGGCACACGTGGGGATCACCGCACAGATCCAACACGTCGTGGACGGCACCCGGACCTGGAACCGGGTCCGCATCGGTCCGCTCAGCGACGCCGAGCTGGTCAGAGTCCGCGACCAGCTGCGAACCGCCAACCTCCACGCGCTCGTGATCCGGGCGGACCGCTAGCCGCCCGAGCCTGCCGGCGCCGCCACGCGGCCTCGCTACATGGACGGTCCTCTTCCCGTCCTCGCTCATTGCAGGGGCGACTACTCGCGAATTGCGAAGGCCTGCAGCTTGAGCGCCAGCGTGGTCTGGCTTCTCGCACCGGTCTTCCCGAAGAGGCTCTTCAGATGCGTGCGCACCGTGCCAATCCCGATGTGCAGCGCCCTCGCAGCTTCTTTCGAGTTGCGGCCGGCGGCGAGCAACGCAGCGACATCCGTTTCACGGGGAGTCAACAGAAAATAGTCTGCGGCACTCTCCGGGTCTATCCGGGTCTGCACGTCGGACTCGGTGATGCAGAGGGCTGCATAGCCGGCCGTGCCGGCGCCTCCGATGGGCAGGACCGATACCAGCCAGGGCGGTCGCGCAAGTTGCCTCGCCACCGTGACATGCAAGTTGAGCGGCCGGGTGTGTGAGGAGTGCGCATTCGCTGCTGCATCGGCAATGGCGGCGCGCAGCTCGCGTGTCGCTTTCCTTGAGCGGGTCGTCAGTCCGGCCGGGCCGATTGCCAGGCCGTCGCCTCGCGCGAGAATCCGTGCGGCGCGACGGTTGACGAAGATCGGCGTGGCCGCCTCGTCGACGAGCAGCAGCGGTGGCCCGAGCACATCCAGGATGGCCTGCAGCGTGCCCTCCGCGAGCGCGGGCCGGGACTGAGGAGGCGGTGTGGCGCCGGCGCAGGGCCGCGACGAGAGCTGCGGCAGGGATGGGCGATTCGACATGTGAGTCCCCTATCCCAGTTGAGGGAGGCGGGTCGACGGGGCTGAGTGTATGAGTACGTGCGCAGCCGGGGTCCCCGGCCGCACCTGATAGCGAGGGGTCTCGGCATGGCCATCGACAACGACCGACTGAACGCGTTTCTGGGCAAGGCAGTGGGCGACCTCGGCGCCGCCGTCAGCGCCGTGCTGGTCTCGATCGGCGACGAGCTCGGCCTCTATCGCGCTCTCGCCAAAGAGCCCTTGACCGCCGGGCAGCTGGCCGAGCAGACCCGAACCAACACGCGCTACGTGCGCGAATGGCTGGGAAATCAGACTGCCGGCGGCTACGTCGAGCATGATGCCGAAACGGACCGGTACTACCTGACTCCGGAGCAGACAGCCTGTCTCGCGGACCCGGCTGGTCCCGTCGATCTACCGGGCGCGTATCTCATCGTCCAGGATCTCTATCATATTCGCGATCGCGCCCTGCGCAACTTCCGCACGGGGGATGGCATGGAATGGGGCGAGCATCACTCCTGCCTGTTCCACGGCACGGAGCGATTCTTCCGAGCGGGCTACAACGCCAACCTGATCGGCGCGTGGCTCCCGGCCCTCGCCGGCGTGGTCGCGAAGCTGGAACGCGGCGGGCGAGCGGCCGACGTGGGCTGCGGCCATGGCGCGAGCACCATCCTTCTCGCCAAGACGTTTCCGAATTCGCAGTTCATCGGTTACGACTATCACGTGGGTTCGATCGAAACCGCTCGCAAGCGCGCTTCCGAGGCCGGCGTGGGCAACGCACAGTTCGAGGTTGCCGATGCCGTCAGTTACGCCTCATCCGATCTCGACTTCGTCGCCTTCTTCGACTGTCTGCATGACATGGCCGACCCGGTCGGTGCCGCGCGCCATGCACGCGACGCGCTCAAGCCTGATGGGGTTTGCATGCTCGTGGAGCCGATGGCCGGCGATACTCTGGAGGACAATCGCAATCCTGTCGGGCGGGTCTACTATGGCGCATCCTCGCTCGTCTGTGTGCCGGTCTCGCTGGCGCGAAGGGGTCCCGCACTGGGCGCCCAGGCGGGGGAGAAACGCCTGCGCCAGGTGATGGAAAGCGGCGGCTTCACGCGCTTCCGGCGTGCGACGGAAACGCCTTTCAACCTGGTGCTCGAGGCAAGGCCGTAACTCTACGCGAGTCGCGGCTCTCCGCCTCAGTCGTCGTCCTCGGAGCTTGGGACCTTGGAGCTCACTTCCTCGGCGATGCGGCCTGCATCGGCACCCGCCACCGGGTATGATTTCGACCACTTCACCGAACCGTCATCCACCGCGATGACTTTGACGGTGAGTTGTAGATTCGGTGCGTTACCGTCTATGGCGCCGTAGACGATGTAGGTCGAATGATGAGCGCGCCCCATTACGGTGGCGACCGACGGATCCAGGATCGGCAGCGGCTCGTCGGCCAACGCGACATGTCCATGACGGGCAATGGCGAGTTGTCCGTACATCTGACCAAAGGCTGACCTGGCGAGCTTACGAGCCGCGCCGTCGTCCGCGGGCGCGGCGAATGGAATGGCGAGCACCGGGGCGTATGCGGTCGAGTCGTCCGCGTCTGCGGGGACTTCCTTCGCGATCTGCGAGATGAGTTGTGCAGTATCGGCCGCCGTCCAGGGGCCGGGGTGGCCCACTCCCAGGCTCTGGCCGATATGCATGAGGGTCTGCGCCTGTGGGGAGGAAATCCGTGGTGGTGCGTAAGGATGCGCCGCGGAGGAAATCCGCGGGGGTGCGTGACGATGCTCGTCCGAGGAGGAACATCCCCGCGACATGAGCAGCACGGCGAGCCAGCAGTAGATACCGATCCTCGCCCACCTCGGGACGCGACTGAAGGCGACCCAGCTCGACTGCAGCGCCCAGCCGGCCACCTGGAACCCGAAGCGGATCCTCTGTCCCGGCTCCTCGCGGGGAAATGCAGGAAATTCGTAGTGGCGCCGCGGTGGCCGTCGCCCGGCGGCGGATGGCTCCCGGCTCTTGCGTACCGGCGGCTGCTCCTCGGGTGAACCGGCTACCAGCCTGCGGCAGAGGGCCTCGAGCGCCGCGCTCGGCTGCCCGCCCGGAAGCCGCAGCCACTGCACTGCGCGAAATCTCTCGGGAACGCGCGCACCGGCTTCTGCGGTTGCATCGATCGCCACAGGGAGGAGAAAAGTGTGATCGTCCGCCATATCGAGCGTCCGCTCGACGGCGAGCCGCCACTCTCTGCGAAAGTACCCTTCATGCCGTGCTTCCGTGTGCGCGGAAATGACGGGCATGAAGTAATCGCACTCGCGGATCTGACGACGGATCTTCTGGTCCCACGCGTCCCCGCCTACGAGGTCGCTCTCGTCGTACCACACCTCGAGGCCATGGGCAGGCAGAGCATCTCTTAGAATTTGCGCCGCCCGGCGATCTTCCGAAGCGTAGCTCAGAAAGACGGTCGGACGACGGCGATCGGATGGTTCGAGGGGTTGAGGATCAATAGCAGACATCGGCGTCGGAAATAAGGTCTATTTGCGCTGCGCATCGTCGCCGGCCGGGATGTAGCGCCGTTCGCCGCTCGCCCGGTCGTAATGCACCTCCATGGTCTCGCCCGTCGTGGGGTCCTCGAAGCGCTCACCGGTGCGCTCCCAGTGCGCGCCGGCCGGAGGGGAGGCGCGATAGCGCCAACGCTCGAAGGCCGTGCCGAGAACCATGGCCAATCCAACACAGAGCAGATAAATGCCGGATCCCCTGATGCCACTGCTCACGAGCACCGCGCCTGCAGTCACGGCGAGGCCGCCCAGCACGAGCACCGCTGCACGCAACATCACGCGGACGCCTTCTCCAGCACCACGGCCGTGCCGTATGCGACGATCTCGCTCATCGTCTGTCCGATCTCAGCGGAATCGAACCTCATCATGATGATGGCGTTTGCCTGCATGAGTGTCGCGTTCTTGACCATACGGTCCACTGCGTGTCGGCGGGCCTCCTCGAGCAGCTGCGTGTACTCGGTAATCTCACCGCCGGCGAGCGAGCGCAGCCCGGCCATGATGTTGCCACCGAGACCGCGGCTGCGCACCACGACACCGAATACCTGACCCTTGACGTCTCGGACGTGATAACCCGGTACGTTCTCTGTCGTGACGACCAGCATGACAGCTACCCCTTTTCGTGGCCAACCGGCCGTCGGGCGAAAGTATACCCCGCGGCGGGCGCGGACCGTGGCTTTGGCGGGCGACAGGCCCCCTGCGCCCGCAATGCCCGCGATACCCAGGCAATTTGCCGCAAATCTGCGTAAACGCGTGGTAAAGGCCGCCTGTCCCATGGCAAAGCGCGGGCCTACGCTGCCCCCGTGGTCGATACCTCGAGGAGTGACTCAAATGGCTCGCAAGAAGAACCGCCGGGCGGCGCCGATGTCGGTGCAGGCGCGCTATGAGTTCGCCGTGGCTTATCTCAATGCAATGCTGGAAGACGCCGCCCCGGAGGAGTTGACAGCGGCTCTGGGCCGTATCGCGCGCGCCGCCGGCGGCCCGAAGTTGGCGGAGAAGGTGGAGCTGAGCGCCGATTCGCTCTATCGCACGTTGTGTCGGCGCGGCAACCCGGAGCTGCGGAGCGCGACCGTGTTGCTGAAAGCCATGGGCATGCGACTGGTGCTCGAGCGTATCCCCATGGCCGTTGCCAGGCCGGGTTCTACGCCCGTTTCCCCGTGCCCCTCCGGCTCACGGCGGCGGCACTCCGGCCTTGCAGGCGTCCCCGAGGGGCCAGCGGCCGATGGCGGCGGGGCACGGAACTTGCGTCAGGTCGCCTGCCGAAATGCATGAGAGAGACAGTCATGGGTGAGGTCATACACGTGGCCTTCGGCACGGAGCGCGAGTGGGAGCAGACTCGGGCGAAGACGGTCGACGGCCTGGTCACCATCGGCTCGCTGTTCGGCGATGATGAGTCGCTGATGCGCGCGAAGGCGGATTGCGTGTACCAGATACTGCGTCAGATCGTGGAGGAAGTCCCCACCGTACAGATCACCACCAAATTGCCGGAGAATCTGTCGGCGGAGCAGCTCGACCTGCTGACCGGAGCGATCAAGGAGGCGGCGCTGAAGGGCATCGAGATCGCCATGACGCATTCCGTGCAGGTGCTGATGGCATCGATCTACGATCTTTGTACCTCGAAGCTCCATGCGAGGCCTTCCTGATTGGCGCAAAGTCGGCATCCTGCCGGTGTGCGCAGCCAACCGAGTTACTCTTTACATCCCCGCGGCCCAGGGCCGCTCACTCACTTGCTTTCGGCCGGCGCCAGGACCAACTGGTAGTGGACCGTAACGGCGTTGCCTACCCACACCGTTGACTTCCATTGTCCCTGGCCGATGCCGAAGTCGAGCCGCTGCAGCGTGATCTGGCCGTCGAGATAGCCGACCCTGCGGCCCTGATCGGTCGCGGTGCGCCAGGTGAAGGGGATCGTGACGGTGCGCGTCACGCCGTGCAGCGTCAGCGACCCTGTCGCATCGTAGCCGGTTGCACTGCGTTCCACGTGTGTCGCGGCGAAGCGGGCCTGGCCGTACCGGGCGACGTCGAAGAAGTCCTTGCCGCCCAGGAGGTCGTTGCGTTGCCGGTCGCCGGTATCGAATGAGCGCATGTCGATCACGACCTGGAGCTGGCCCGCGGTCGGATCGAAGCTCACGACGAAGGACTTGAATCGTCCCTGGTTTGCGGCGCCGGCCTGCGTGAAGGTGTAAGTCAGCGAGCTCTGCGCCGGAAGCGCGCTGTAGCTGCGGCCGGTAGCGGCGTGCGCCGCCGGTGCCGCGAGCAGCACCGCAACGAGCGCGCCGAGCGTGATCCGCCCGAAGGGCAGCATCCGCCGCAGGGTATCGTCCTTCAGCACGTAGTGGTGCTTGAGCGCTCCTGCTATGTGCAGCGCCACGATAACCGCGAGGGCGCTTGCGAGGGTCGCGTGAGTCACCACCATGGCACCGTAGAGCGCCTCGCTCTTCGAGACGAGATCGGGAAGTTGGAACAGATTGAACCAGCTCACCGGGAAGCCGCGCGCGGAGGACATGATCCAGCCGGTGAGCGGCATCGCAAAAAGCAGCACGTAGAGCCCCTTGTGAGTGAAATGCGCCAGGACGCGCTCGTAAGGTTTCAGATTGGACGGCAACGGCGGCGTGGGGTTCATCCAGCGCCACAGCAGCCGCAGCACCGCGAGGGTGAGTATGGTGATGCCGATCGATTTGTGCGTCGCCAGCACCCCCAGCTTCCCGACACCGAGCGGCAGCATGATCCCGGTGAGGCCGAGGGCAGCCTGCAGGGCGATCAGCACGACGATCAGCCAATGCAGGAGCTGGGAGACTGCGCCCCAGCGGTCACGGGTGTTGCGGAGGGTCATGCGGGGGTCAAGCGGGATCGCCGGTATCTTGCAGCAACAGCAGCACGGTGCCCTCGGGCGCCTGCAGCAATGAATTTGCGTGGGTGTCGAGTCCACTCGGCGGCGGTTCAAGCGGGCCGACGCCGAGCTCGCGCAGGCGCCCGAGCCGTGCGGACATGTCGCCATCACGAAAGACGAGGAGCGGCTCCGGGAAAAATCCCTGCCGATGCAGGGCGAGCTGGAAGTCTTCACTCTCGAGACGGAGGCGGCGGTAGGGCTGTGATCCCTCCTCGAGGGGTGCGAGCCCGAGCATCTGCCAGAACCGGCCGACCCGATCGAAGTCTGCTGCCGGCAGACTGATGCTGCAGAACGCGCCACAGCGTGAGGTCTCGCGGGGGGAGCGGTCCGCTGGCGAGAAGGTCCGTGCCTCGAGCAGTCTCACCGTGTGGCCCGCGGGGTCCCGAAAAGCCAACTCATTGAACACCTCGCTGTCCAGGTTGATCGTCGAGAGCTTCACGCCTGCCTGCTCGAGCGATGGTGCGTGCGCGGCTATTCCCGGCCGGACGAAGGTAATGGCCGGCGAATCCAGCCGGACCTGGTGCAGCCCGATGTACACCCTGCCGTCGGTGAGCACGCCGTACGGATGCGGCCAGATGTCGCCGGTCCGTGCCTGCGTGAATCCGAGCCGCTCGTAGAATTCCACCGAGGCCCGGATGTCAGCCGTAGCAACTCCGAATTCCAGAAAACGTCCAAGCATGGCGCCGTGCGAAAGCAAGTGGCCCTGCTGCCCGTGTCGAGGGATCTCGGGGCGCCGCGGGATCAGTGGCGGTCGATGGGTTGGCTGCCTGAAGCGCCGTAGGCGACCTCGGGCCAGGCCGGCGATATCCACCCCTGGCAGTGTCGCGCGATGTGGCTCGCCAGGAACCGCGCGTGCTCGGCGCGGGCATTGAGCGCCGGCACGTACTCGAGCCGCTCGCCGCCGGCGCGCAGGAAGTTGTCGCGGTTCTCGATGCCGATTTCCTCCAGGGTCTCGAGGCAATCGATCGCGAACCCGGGACACAGCACCGTCACATCGCGTACGCCGCGCCCGGGAAGCTGCGCCAGCACCTCGCTGGTATAGGGCTTGAGCCAGGCTGCGGGGCCGAACCGGGACTGGAAACTGACGCTCCATTCGCCATCGCGCAGCAGCAACTCCTCGGCGAGCAGGCGCGCGGTCTTCTGACACTTGCAGAAGTAGGGATCGCCCTGCTGGAAATAACGCTCCGGTATGCCGTGGAAGGAAATCAACAGGTGCCGCGTGCGGCCGTGAGTCTGCCAATGCTCGAGCACGCTGAGGCGCAGCGCATCGATGTACTCGGGCTGATCGTGGTACTCCGCGATGAAGCGCAGCTCCGGCAGCCAGCGCCAGCGCGCGAGCTCCGCGCTCACCTGATCGTAGACGGCCCCCGTGGTCGCGCCGCAGTACTGCGGGAACAGCGGCAACACCAGGATGCGCTGGGCGCCTGACTCGCGCAGCCGGGTCAGCCCCTGCGAGACGCCCGGATCGCCGTAGAGCATGCCGAGCTCCACCGAGAAGGGCGCCAGCATTCGTTGCGCCAGGGTGCCGGTGAGCTGGGTGCGCAGCTTCTCGGAAAGATCGAGCAGCGGCGAGCCCGACTGCGACCAGATCCTGCGGTATTTGCGCGCAATCCGCGCCGGGCGCAGCGGCAGGATGAGTCCGTAGAGAATCGGCAGCCAGAGCGCCCGGGGAAGCTCCACCACCCGCCGGTCGCCGAGCAGCCGCGCCAGAAAGCGGCGCACCGCCCGCGGCTCAGCCGCTGCCGGAGTGCCGGAGTTGACGAGGAGGATGCCGATGCGCTCGGCGGAATCGCGATGGAAATCGGGAGAGCTGATGTAGCGCATGCCGGTCGGAACCTTATACCGAGAAAGCATAGGCCCAGGGAAGTGCCCCGCGGCCGCAGGTGGCGGCGCCGCGGGTAAGAGCCACGCTCTGTGCTCGCGCCGCGCCGGGCACGAGCCCGGATCCGCCACGTCATGCTACAGCCCCGTGCACAGGTACTTGAGCTCGGTGTAATCGAGGATGCCGTATTTGGAGCCCTCGCGCCCCGTGCCGGACTCCTTGATACCGCCGAAGGGTGCCACCTCGGTCGAGATGATGCCGGTATTGAGCCCAACTATGCCGTATTCGAGAGCCTCCGCCACGCGCCAGGAGCGCGCGAGGTCGCGCGTGTAGAAATAGGCGGCCAGGCCGAACTCCGTGTCATTGGCCATCCGGATCGCGTCGGCCTCGGTTTCGAAGCGAAACAGTGGCGCCACGGGCCCGAACGTCTCCTCCCGGGCCACCAACATCTCGGTAGTGACGTCCGTGATCACGGTGGGCTGGAAGAACGTGCCGCCGAGCGCGTGGCGCTTGCCGCCATGCGCTATACGGGCGCCCTTCTTCACGGCATCGGCGATGTGCTGCTCCACTTTGGCGAGAGCGTTGGTGTCGATCAGCGGGCCCTGATCGGTCGGACCCTCGAGGCCATTGCCGATGCGCAACCGGCCGACGGCATCGACCAGCTTGCGCGTAAATGCCTCGTAGACCCCGGCCTGTACCAGCAGCCGGTTGGCGCACACGCACGTCTGGCCGGTGTTGCGGTATTTGCTCGCGAGCGCCCCTGTGATCGCGGCATCGAGATCGGCATCGTCGAACACGATGAAAGGCGCGTTGCCTCCGAGCTCCAAGGAAAGCTTCTTGAGGGTGCCGGCGCATTGCGCCATGAGGCGCTTGCCGACTGCCGTGGAGCCGGTGAAGGTCAGCTTGCGCACCACGGGGTTGGAAGTCATCTCCCCGCCGATCGCGGCGGCATCGGCACCGGTCACTATGTTGAGAACGCCGGCGGGTACCCCTGCGCGCGCTGCGAGCTCCGCCATCGCCAGCGCGGAGTAGGGGGTCTGCATCGCGGGCTTGCAGACGAAGGTGCAGCCGGCGGCGAGCGCAGGGCCCGCCTTGCGCGTGATCATGGCGGCCGGAAAATTCCACGGTGTGATCGCCGCCACCACGCCCACCGGTTGGCGCAGCACGAGGATGCGCTTGTCGCTCTGGTGGCCCGGGATGACATCGCCATAGAGCCGCTTGCCTTCCTCGGCGAACCACTCGATGAAGGACGCCGCGTAGGCGATCTCACCCTTCGATTCGGCGAGCGGCTTGCCCTGCTCGGCGGTCATGAGCACGGCCAGATCGTCCTGATTCGCCATCATGAGCTCATACCAGCGCCGCAGCGCTGCCGCGCGGTCTTTGGCCGTCCTTGCGGCCCAGCCCGGAAAGGCCCTGTGTGCCGCCTCGATGGCGCGTCGGGTTTCTGCCGCCCCCATGTCAGGAACCGTGCCGAGGCGCCCGCCCGTGGCCGGGTTGAGGACCTCACGCGTGGCGCCACTGTCGGCATTCACCCAGGCGCCATCGACGTATGCCTGCTGGCGCAGCAGCGTCGGGTCTTGCAACCTGAGCATCACCCGCTCTCCCGTGCCGTGCTCAGGCATCCTGTTCCGCCTCACGGCTGCGGTCCTCACCGGCCAGCCTGCGCGCCAGAAAATCGAGCGTGCGCTGGCGGGCGAGAGCGGCCGCAGCCGCGTCGTAGCTCGGCCGTAGATCGCAGTTGAAGCCGTGCCCCGCCCCGTCGTAGACATAGAAGATCCCCTGTGGGTGCGCCGCCTTCAGGCGGTCGACCTCGGAGAGGGGGATGCTCTTGTCGGCCGAGCCGAAGTGATAGAGGACCGGGCACCTGGGCGTTTTGCCGGTGTCCCGCGGGTTGCCGTAGTAGACGACCGCGCAGGCGATGGGCAGCTCGCAGGCCGCGCGGTACGAGAGCGCACCGCCCCAGCAGAAGCCCACCGTGCCGACACGGCCTGAATGGCGGACGACCGCTATGGCGGCCGCGAGATCCTTCAGGGTCTCCTCGGGCTTCAGCTGCTGCACATAACCCCGCCCCTCGTCGCTGCCGGAGCTGTCATAGCCCAGCTCTATGCCGCGGCGGATGCGGTCGAACAGGGCAGGGGCTATCGCGGTGTAGCCCTCTGCCGCAAAGCCGTCGGTCACGGCGCGGATATGACCGTTGATGCCGAAGATTTCCTGGATCACCACGACTGCGCCCCGGGGGCGGGCCGGTGGGGCGGCAAGATAGGCCTGGAACTCATGACCGTCACGGGCCATGAGGGTCGTGAAATCGCCCATGCGGGAAATCCCTTCGGGTGATGCGGGTCGGGCCGGGCAGAATACCGCTGGCGGCCGGTGCGCTGCCAGTGGCCGCATGGCCTGCAAGGCCGAGGCCCAGGATGGGCCAGCACAAAATCGCCTGGAGCGATTTTGGACGGCGCGCAGCGCCGGGCCTGCAAGGCCGAGGCCCAGGATGGGCCGAGCAATGGTAGCGTAGCGGGTCGGGAGCGCTTCTTTACCGGAGGTTCCATGCTCGTCGGCACAACAGCACGGCGCGTCGCCATCCTGGGCGGGGCACGTATTCCGTTCGCGAGAGCGCACACGACCTACGCCACGGTCGACAACCAGGAAATGCTCACGGCGGTATTTCGTGCCGTGGTGGATCGCTTCGGCCTGACCGGTGTGCGGCTGGGGGACGTTGCCGCCGGCGCCGTCATCAAGCACTCACGGGACTACAACCTCACGCGCGAGAGCGTGCTGTCCTCGGGCCTCGACCCGCAGACCCCGGGGCTCGATCTGCAGCGCGCGTGCGGCACCAGTCTCGAGGCCGCCATTCTCACGGCCAACAAGATCGCCCTCGGCCAGATCGAGTGCGGTATCGCGGGCGGCGTCGATACGATCAGCGATCCACCAGTGGTCTATCCGCGCGCTTATCAACAGATGCTGCTCGAGAGCGCCCGCGGCAAGACCTTCGGGCAGCGCCTGGCGCCCTGGCTGCGGCTGCGGCCGCGCTACTTCAAGCCGGTTCTGCCGGCGGTGGTCGAGCCGCGCACCGGCCTTTCCATGGGCCAGAGCGCCGAGCTCATGGCGCAGCGCTGGGGCATCAGCCGCGAGGAGCAGGATCGGCTCGCTTACGAGAGTCACATGAAGGCCGCCGCGGCGTGGCGGGAGGGATTCTACGACGACCTGGTCGTGCCCTATCTCGGCCTGAAGACCGACAACAACATCCGGGCCGACACCTCGCTCGAGAAGCTCTCGCGGCTGCGCGCGAGCTTCGATCCTCGCGATGGCACTCTGACCGCCGGCAACAGCACGCCGCTGACGGACGGAGCGAGCGCCGTGCTGTTGGCTTCAGAGGAGTGGGCGGCGCGCCGGAATCTTCCGGTGCAGGCATGGTTGTCCTACGGCAAGGTGTGGGCGGTGGACTTCGCGAGCGGCAAGGAAGGTCTGCTCATGGCGCCCGCGTACGCCGTGCCCGCGATGCTGCGCGATGCCGGAATCACGCTGCAGGATTTCGACTACTACGAGATCCACGAGGCTTTCGCGGCGCAGGTGCTGTGTACATTGGCCGCCTGGCAGTCGCCGGAGTTCTGCCGCGAAGCGCTGGGCCTCACGGCGCCGCTCGGCGCAATCGACCGTGCCCGCCTCAACGTCAAGGGCGGCAGCGTCGCCATTGGTCATCCCTTCGCCGCCACCGGCACGCGGATCGTCGCCACGCTCGCGAAGCTCATCGCGGGCAACCCGGCGGCGAAGCGGGGCCTGATCTCGGTGTGTACGGCAGGCGGAATGGGCGTCACCGCCATCGTGGAGCGCTGACGGCGAGCCCTGCCGGCGCAGGCATATACTGCCGGTGGCGCGCGCGGATTGCCGGCATGGCTGCTCGCGCAAAGAACTATAGACACGCGCGAACATGCGTCGGGGGGCAGGTCTCATGATCAAAGGGTGTGTGGCCACTGTGCTCGTCACAGTGGCCCTGTTAGGGGCCACCGCGAATGCCGCAACGCCGGCCGTGCCCGCCGCAGCGTTCGCCGCGCTGCCGCAAGTCAGCAACGTCACGCTGAGCCCTGATGGTCGACTGCTCGCCTGGCGCGAGCGCAGCGGTCCTCAGCCCAAAGTGCTGGTGCTCGATATCGCCGCAAAGAGCTATCGCCAGACGCTCGGCATAGGTCCGGGGATGGAGCTGCGCTCGCTAGGCTGGGCTGACGACGCAACGCTCCTCATCAATCTCAAGCAGGTACGCACCATAGACACCGCGCAAGGGCTGCGTAGCTACACCTACTACCGGACCGTGTCGGTTGACATTGGGAGCGGCAGGAGCCAGATGCTTCTGATGTCAGGCGGCGCGCGAGAGTGGGTTACAGGCGCCGACCTCGTCGCCTCGCACACGACGAAGCCGCACACCGTCATCATGTCCACGTGGGATTACTCCTCGCAGGCGGCGCGTGAGCAGACCGGCACGCATATCTTCGATCCCGGCGCTGACTCCGGCTGGGTGAGTGAACTCTTCCAGGTCGACACGATCAGCGGCAAAGGCACCCTGATCGATGAGGGTGATCAGTACTGGGCTCAATGGGTGGTCGATGCCGACGGTACACCGCTTGCCCGCAGCGAATGGCGGCGCTCGGACGACCAATATGTCGTCGAGGCCAGAACCGCGGCCGGCTGGCGGCACATTCTCGAGCGGGCTCACGGTGATGAGTGGACGCTCGATGGGCGCAGCTCCGATGGCAAGAGCATCATCGCCATGGGCCCGAGTCAGGATGGCCGGGTCACGGTGTGGGCGATTGCGCTCGATGGCTCCGGTGCCAGAGACCTCCTACCGGAGGTGTCGGCAGATGTGACGGACGTCATCGTGGACGGCTTCACGGGCGTGCTCATGGGCGTCGATCTGGGCGGCCTGACTTCGAAGGTTCTTTGGTTGGAGCCGGCCGCGCAGCGACGGGGTGAAGCGGTCGCCCGGGCTTTTCAGGGGCGCAATACCGACGTCTACGCCCACTCGCGGGACGGCAGCCGTGTGTTGGTGAAGAGCGATGACCGGTCTCATCCGCCCGTCTATTACCTGGTCGATTTCACGACCCACCGCGCGGACATCGTGGGCGAGGCATACCCCGGGCTCGAGAATGCGACGCTCGGCTCGGTCCGCACCATCACGTATCCGGCGCGCGACGGAACTGCCATCCCAGCCTATCTGACAGTTCCTCCGGCAATGGCGCCCAAAGGGCTGCCGATGGTCGTGTTGCCGCACGGCGGACCGGCGGCCAACGATGACGACGACTTCGATTGGCTGGCGCAGTTCCTGGCGACGCGGGGCTATGCCGTCCTGCAGCCGGAGTTTCGCGGCTCCACTGGCTTCGGCGAGGCGTTCCGCAACGCGGGCCGGGGCCAGTGGGGCGGGCTGATGCAGGATGATGTAACCGACGGCGTGAAGGCGATGATCCGTGAGGGCATAGCCGACCCGCGCCGGATTTGCATCGTCGGCGCCAACTATGGGGGATACGCTGCGTTGGCCGGTGCGGCATTCACGCCCCATCTTTATGCCTGCGCCGTCAGCATCGACGGCATCTCCGACCTTCCCGAGTTCCTGAGCTATGAAAAGGACCACTACGGGGCGGAATCCCAGGCCGTGGCGTACCTGCGAACGGAGGTCGGTTCGGCGTTCGACCGTAAAGTCATCGACCGCTCGCCGGCGCATGCCGCCGCTGCGATCGAGGTGCCCGTGCTGCTGTTCCACGCTGTCGATGACACCTTCGTGCCGATCGCGCAGTCGCAGGAGATGCAGAGCGCACTGGCCAGCCTGGGCAAGCCCGTCACGCTGGTCAAGCTGCCGGGCGAAGATTGGCTGTCCACGGTGGCAACTCGCCTCGAAGTGCTGGAGGATATGGACCGCTTCTTACGGCAGTATCTGCAGTAGTCGATCGCGCGAGGCACCACCGAGATCACGCGAATGGACGGTAATCCTTTCGAAGAGACTGCGACGCTGCGTTCCGACGTAGGCGCACTGATCGGGGAGATGCCGCTTTTCAGTGGGCTCGATCCCGGACTGCTGCGAGAGATCGCTGCAGTCGTCGAATGGCTGTCCCTTCCAGGGGGCGCGAAGCTCTTCTCCGCCGGCGATCCGCCCGATGCGCTCTACATGGTGCTGAGCGGCTGTCTCGGCGCCTTCTCCGCTGATCCTGCCCGACGGCGCTTCCTGGCCCGCATTGCTGCGGGGGACATGGTGGGGGAGATGGGCCTGATTTCCGGCCGGCCGCGCAGCGCGGATGTCGTGGCGCTGCGCGACACCGAGCTCGCGCGGATCTCAACGAAGGCTTTCAATGAGGTGTTGCGCGGCCAGCCCGAGGCGATGCTGCGCATCGCGCGCCTCACCGTGGATCGCCTGGCGCAGTCGCAGTCCCCTGCGGCAGCGGCCCGCGGCCGCGGCGCGTGCACCTTCACCGTTCTGCCGCAGAGCGTGGAGGTCGATTTTGGCGGGTTTGCGAGCAGGCTCGTCAAAGCGCTCTCGGACCTCGGCCGCGCGGAGCTCGTCTGGAGCGTGCGCGCCAAGACCCACACCAGCCAGTGGTTCAACAGGATCGAGGCCGTTAACGACTACGTGGTGTACGTCGCCGACCCGACGCCGGACCGCTGGACCAAGCTCTGCGTTCGGCAGGCAGATGCGCTGCTCCTGCTTGCGCGCGCCGAGAGTCCCGCGGGGAGCTGGGCCGCACTGCGCTGGCCGCACGATCACAGCATGGCCCCGCAACGCTCGGAGCTGGTCCTGCTGCACGACAGCACGCTCGAGAGCGGCGCCGCGGCGCGTTGGCTGGCGGACCTGCCGGAGGTGCCGCACCATCACGTGCAGTCCCCCGACGACTATGCGCGGCTCGCGCGCGTGTTGACGGGTCGGGGCGTGGGGTTGGTGCTGTCGGGCGGCGGCGCGCGCGGATTCGCCCACATTGGCGTCGTCAAAGCATTGCGGGAGGCCGGTGTTCCGGTGGACCTGGTCGGCGGCACGAGCATGGGCGCGATCCTCGGTGCAGGCGTCGCGCTGCGGTGGAGCACTGATGAGCTCAAGGCGCGCTTTCGGCGCGCTTTCGTCGACTCCAGACCGCTTCGCGACTACACGCTGCCCTTCGTGTCGCTCGTTTCCGGCCGCAAGGTGAGCACGCGCCTCTATGAGGCGTTCGGGGACCTCGCCATCGAGGACCTGCCGATCGATTTCTTCTGTGTGTCATCCAACCTCACCACCGGCCAGACGATGGTGCATCGGCGCGGCACCCTGTGGCGCTGGTTGCGCTCCTCGGTAGCTGTCCCGGGCGTCCTGCCGCCCGTGCTGCATCGGGGAGAGGTGCTGGTCGACGGCGCCACGATGAACAATCTGCCGGTCGATGTGATGCGCGAGCTCGGCCGTGGGCCGGTGATCGGCTGCGATGTCGGGGGCGCCGACAGGGCTTTCAACGCCAGCAGTGATGAGGTCGACGTTCCTTTGCCCTGGCAGGTTCTGCGTTGGATCAAGGCACGGCGCCAGTGTCCGACCATCTTCCAGATTCTGTGGCGCGCCGGCATGGTCAACAGCAACGCCAGCACCGTCGCGCACCGCGCACAGTCGGACCTCATCCTGCAGCCGCCGCTCGCCGAGGTCGACATGCTCGATTGGGACGCCTTCGACCGGGCGATCCAGGCAGGTTACGAGTACGCGAGCAGGAGACTCGAGGCGCTGCCGGCGGACTCGCCGCTGTTGCGTTGCGCCACGAGCGGCTGAGGCTGCGCCGCTCGTGGCGGTTGACTCAGTCGATGCGTGCCGGGGCGAGCCGCGGCGAGAGCAGGTGGACCACGAGCAGCGCCAGCAGATAGGCGCAGCCCGCGAACACGAATAGCGGCTTGAAGGTGCCCAGGTGCTCGAGCACCCAGCCCGCGTATTTGGCGAGCAGCATGCCACCGATCGCGCCCGCCGTGCCGCCGATGCCGATCAGCGAGCCGACCGCCCGGCGCGGGAAGACATCCGACGGCAGCGTGAAGAGATTGCAGGAGAAGCCCTGGTGCGCTGCGGTCGCGAGGCCGACGATCGCCACCGCTCCCCAGAGACTGTCGACATAGGCAACTCCGAATACCGGCAGGACCAATACCGCGCAGACGAGCATGGCCCACTTGCGCGCCGCATTGAGGGAGCAGCCCGCGTGCAGCAGTCTCGATGACAGCCAACCGCCGGCGATGCTGCCGAGGTCCGACAGGATGTAAATGGCGACCAGGGGCGGACCGAACGTCTCGAGATCGAGGTGGTGCCGCTTGACGAGGAAGTCGGGCAGCCAGAAAAGCCACATCCACCAGACCGGATCGATCAGGAATTTGCCGAGCGCATAGGCCCACGTCTCGCGTACCGCGAGCAGCCTTCTCCAGGGGATCGATACCACCGGGTCAGGCGGATCACTCTCGATGAGCGCAAGCTCTGCCGCACCGAGGCGCGAATGCCGCTGCGGCGGCCGATACACGGCGAGCCACACGATCACCCATATCACGGTAAAGCTGCCCGTGATCAGGAAGGCCGCCTGCCAGCCGAGCGTCAGGGTGATGGCCGGTACGATGAGCGGTGTGACGATGGCGCCGACGTTGGCACCGGCGTTGAAGATTCCGGTTGCCAACGCGCGCTCGCGCTTCGGGAACCATTCGGCGACTGCCTTGAGGCCCGCTGGAAAGTTGCCCGACTCCCCGAGTCCGATGGCGAAGCGCGCCACGATGAAGTCGGTCAGCGAGCTCGCCCAGGCATGCGCGACGTGCGCGACGGTCCAGATCGCCACCGCGAGAGCGTATCCGGCGCGGGCACCGATCCGATCGATCAGCTTGCCGAAGATGATGTACCCGATGGCGTAGGCGAGCTGAAAGGAGAGCACGATGTTGCTGTAGTCGATCTCGCTCCAGTGGAACTTCTGCGCCAGCATCGGCTGCAGGATCCCGATGATCTGGCGGTCGACATAGTTGAGCGCAGTGGCGGCGAAGAGCAGCGCACAGATGACCCACCGGAACCTGCCGGCGCGTTCGGCCGCGGCGTGTGGGTGTGCGGCCGGCGTGGCGTCGCGAGCCTCCGTCCCTGCGCCCTCTGAGAGCCGCGTTTGCGAGTCGACACTCACCGGGAAACCCGGTCAGGCCGGCCGGTCGCGGACTCCGCGGCGGCCGTTACCGCGGCGAGAACGCCGCGAGCCGCGATGAGGTCGTATGCCTCGCCGAGGGCGCGCGAGAATTGCGCCTCCTGCGCCAGAGCTGGCGGAATGACCCCAGGCAGTGCGAAGAACAGCGGCAGGTCATCGCTCGAGTTGCCCGCCATCTGCCGGCCGATCGCCGTCAGTTGCGCAGCGAGGGGATCAACGATCGCCACTCCGTCCCGGGTCCGCGCGCGCACGAAGTGCATCCACGCGGCCATCGGTACTGTCAGCCGCCTCAGTGGACGTCCGGCACGCAATGCATCGGCGATCGTGCCGAGAATCCGGATCGGCAGCTTCTGCGAGCCGTCCCAGGCGATCTGCGCAAGCTGGTGCCGCATGGCCGGGTTCTCGAACCGCTGCAGAACCGACCGGCGGTAGGCGGCAAGCGCGCGCGGCTCCGGCGCGGTGAGGGTCGGCTCGATGTCCTCGGCCATCAGGCGCTCGATGAAGGTTCGCAGCACGGGCTGCGCCATCGCTTCGGCGACCGTCTCGAGGCCGGCGAGCAGGCCCAGGTAGGCGAGACTGGAGTGGGCACCGTTCAACATGCGCAGCTTCGCGCGCTCGTACGCGGTCACATCGCGGCTCACCGTGACACCGACCGAGGCCCAATCGGGTTGCGCAGTGAAGTCGACCTCCTCCACGACCCACTGCACGAAGCGCTCGCGCTGGACCGGCCAGGCATCTTCGAGGCCAGTTGCCTGCGCCACGCGCTCGCGCAGCGCCTGGTCGGTAGCGGGAGTGATGCTGTCGACCATCGTGCGCGGGAAGCGCGCCTCGGCTTCGATCCAGGCGGCAAGTGCAGCATCGGATCGCTCGGCGAAGGCCAGCACCGCGCGCCGCAGAGTCGGACCGTTGTCCGACAGGTTGTCGCACGAGACGATGAGACAGGGCGGAAGCCGGCGCTCGCGCCGCAGCGAAAGGCCGCGCACGAGCCAGCCGATGAGGCTGCGTGGGGTCGCCGGGTGGCGCAGGTCGTGGGCGATGTCAGGATGATGCGGATCGAGCCGGCCGCTGCCATCGAGGCAGTAGCCCTTTTCGGTCACCGTGATGGTGATCAGCGAGGTGTCAGGATGGCAGAGACGGCCGCTCACCGCGGCAGGGCTCTCAGCAGCGACCAGCAGCTCGCGCAGCGCACCGATCGCACGCAACGTCGGCGCCTCGTCGAGCTCGACCAGGGTGTAGAGGCCGTCTTGCGAGACCAGAGCATCGCGGAGCGAGGCCGTCTTGAGCGAGACGGCGCAGATGGCGCGAGTCGGATCTTTCTCGAGCAGCCGGTCGAAGTAGGACGCCTGGTGCGCGCGATGGAACGCGCCGGGTCCGAAGTGCACCGTGCCTATGCGCGTCAGCGAGCGGCGGTAGCCGGGCCGCAGCAGAGCCGTGGAAGCACGCTCCAGAGTGCGCTCGCACAGACGCGGGGCCGTTGCCGCGTGCGCCGCGGATGTTTCCGTCCGGCTCTCTGTCAAAGCGTCACTCCGGTTTTCCAGATGGCAACTTCGCGCTCGCCATTGCGCTCGGCGCAGGTCGGCTGGCCGGAGGCGGTCGCGATGATCAGGTCGAGCAGCGCCCGCGTGCGCTCCTCCATGCTCGCGCCCGCGAGCAGCGTGCCGGCATCGAAATCGATCCAGCGGGACTTCGCCTGCGCAAGCGCACTGTTGCTCGAGATCTTCAGCGTCGGCGCCGGAAATCCGAGCGGCGTCCCCCGGCCCGTGGTGAAGAGTAGCAATGTCGCGCCGGCCGCGGCCAGAGCGGTGCCGGAGATGGCATCGTTGCCGGGTGCCTCGAGCAGGGCCAGTCCGGGACGGTGCACCCGCTCGCCGTAACGCAATACCTGGGTGAGGGGCGCATCACCCGCCTTCTGCACCGCGCCGAGCGATTTCTCCTCCAGCGTCGTGATGCCCCCCGCCTGATTGCCGGGTGAGGGGTTTTCCGAGACCGGCTGCCCTGCGGCCGTGAAATACTGTTTGAAATCGTTGACCAGAGCGCCGACGGCCGCGAACACGCCCGCATCCACGGCCCGGGCCATGAGCAGCTGCTCGGCGCCGAAGGTTTCCGGGATCTCCGTCAGGATGGGAGTGCCGCCTGCGCGGGCGAGCTCGGTGCTGACGCGTCCCACGAGCGGGTTCGCGGTGAGGCCGCTGAAGGCATCGGAGCCGCCGCATTTGAGGCCCAACACCAGGTCCGCGAGCGGCCGCGGCTCGCGCACGTCGCGGGCGAGCAGCTCGCCGAGCTCCTCCAGCGCGCGTACCCCTTCGTCGACCTCATCACTCACGGCCTGCGCGTTGAAGCTGCGGACGCGCTCGGGATCGAATTCCGCCGTGCCGAGCAGCGCCGCGAGCTGGTTGTTCTCACAACCGAGGCCGACCACCAGCACGCCGCCCGCATTGGGATGCGCGACGAGGGATGCCAGGAGCCGCCGGGTGTGTGCCAGGTCATCGCCCAGCTGCGAGCAACCGAACGGATGTGTCAGAGCGTATACCCCGTCGACCTTGCCGCGCAGTCGCTCCCCCGCAATGTCCGCTATCCGCCGGGCAGTGCGCGCAACACAGCCGACGGTACAGACGACCCAGAGCTCGTTGCGCGTTCCCACGCGACCATTGCGGCGCCGGTACCCCAGGAACGAGCGCGGCTCGATCGGCCCGCTGTCTGCCGACGCGGCGGGTGGCGTATAGCTGTAGTCGGAATGTGCGGTGAGCGTCGTCGAGAGGTTGTGCGTATGAACGTGATCGCCCGCAAGGATGTCGCGCGTTGCGCGCCCGATCGGCCAGCCGTACTTGCGGACCACGCTCCCGGCCGCCAGAGGAGCGATGGCCAACTTGTGTCCACGCGGCACCTGTGATCGGGCGACGATCACCTCCGAGCCTGAGCACACCGTTTCCCCCTGCTGCAGGTCGCGCAGGGCCACAAGCACGTCATCCTGCGGATGCACCCGTAAAGCATCGGGGAATTGCGGCCCGGCCATCCTGCTATGGTAACCGGTAGCAGAACTTGTGCAAAGCCGCTGCCGGCGATAGGCTTCCGGAGACGCCTCTGTTAAAGTCCGCCCGCAAAAAGACGGGCAGCCCTGGGATTCCCCGCTTGAAGACCTCCAGCCGTCGCGCCAAGGCCAGACGCGAGCACTCCGACCGCGGCGAGCCGCCGACCCCGAAGCAGGCGCGGACCCGAGCCCGGCTGACGATCACCGACATCGCACGCCTCGCCGGCGTGTCGAAGAAGACCGTCTCGCGCGTCATCAATCAGGCACCCTATGTCCAGGCGGATACGCGCGCACGCATCGAGAGCATCATCGCCGAGCACGGCTACCAGCCGGATCCGCAGGCGCGCGGGCTCGCATTCCGCCGCTCTTTTCTGGTCGGCATGATCCACGACAATCCCAATCCGCAATACGTGGAGAACATCCAGCTCGGCATCCTCGATGCGCTGGCCGGGCGTGGCTACGAGCTCGTGATCCGGCCCTGCGACCGCCGCAGCCCGACCTTTCTCGAGGACATGCGCGGCTTCGTCGAGCGACTGCGTCTCTTCGGAGTCGTCCTGACGCCATCTGTCTCCGAGGACGACCGTCTCGCGAAGCTGTTGGAGAGTGCCGATTGTCCTTACGTGCGCGTCGCCTGCGCCTCGGTCGACAAGCCGTCGCGCATGGTGTTGACTCACGATGCGCGGGGCGCGGCTGCCGCCGCACGCCGACTGGCGGAGCTTGGCCACAGCCGCATTGCCTACCTGTCAGGCCCGCCGCTCTTTCGCTCGTCGCACGAGCGGCGCGCCGGGTTCATTGCCGGCCTCGCGGAGTACGGTCTGGAGCTGGCCCCGGACCTCGCCATCCTCGGTGCCTACACGTATGAGTCGGGTCTCGCCCGCGGGCGCGAGCTCCTCGCCCGGCCCGATCGGCCGACCGCGATATTCGCCGGGAACGACGAGATGGCGACCGGTGTGTACAGCGCGGCGCACGAGCTCGGTATCCGCATTCCCGAGGATCTTTCCGTGATCGGCTTCGACGACGCGCCGATCGCGACCCGGATCTGGCCGGCCATGACTTCGGTGCGCCTGCCGGTGCGTGAGATGGGCCGGACCGCTGCGGAGGGGCTGTTCGCAGCATCCAAGGCGGCTGCCAAAGCGCCCCTCGCGGAATTCACCCCGAGCCTCATCGAGCGCGACTCGACGGCGCCGCCGCCGCGCAGCCGGTCGCAACGCGCCTGACGCCTGGTGGCGCCTGGTGACCGAAGCCCGGTGACACCGGTGGACAAGAGGCTGTTGCAGTGTGTGACACCGGTTACCTATAATGGCCGCATGTCGCGACCCCTGGCCCTGCATCCTGACCGCCTCTTCCCGGCGGATACCGGCGTGCGCGCCATCGCGCGCGCGTTGTATGCGCACGTACGCGATCTGCCCATCGTCAGTCCGCACGGCCATACCGATCCGGCCTGGTTTGCCTACGACCGGCCATTCGGCGATGCCGTGGACCTGCTGCTCGCGCCGGATCATTACCTCTATCGGATGCTGCACAGCCAGGGTGCCGCGCTCGACCCGCTCGGGGTGCGCTCACGCCGCGGCAAGCCGGTGTACGAGCCGCGCGCGGCCTGGCACCAGTTTGCGAGTCACTACTCGCTCTTTCGCGGCACGCCGTCGGCACTCTGGCTCGATGAGGTGTTTGCTCAGGTATTCGGGCTGAAAGTACGCCTCGAGGCCGAGACAGCCGACCTTTACTTCGATGCCATCGGTGCTGCGCTTGCCAGTCCCGCGTTCCGACCGCGGGCGCTGTTCGATAAATTCAACATCGAGGTGCTCGCGACCACGGAAAGCCCCACCGATCCGCTCGCGGCGCACGAGGCGATTCGCCGCAGCGGCTGGCCGGGCCGGGTGATCAGCACCTACCGCCCCGATCCGGTCGTCGATCCCGAGCACGAGCTCTTTCACGAGTCGCTCGAGGAGCTCGGGCGGATGACGGGGCAGGACGTCCACTCCTGGCGCGGCTATCTCGAGGCGCACCGGCTGCGCCGTGCCGCCTTCATTGCGCTCGGCACCACCGCGAGCGATCACGGCCATCCGAGCGCAGCCACCGCCGATCTGGAGGAAGGCGCTGCGCAGTCGCTCTTCGGGCGGATCGTTTCCGGCCACTACACCGCCGCAGACGCCGAGCTCTTCCGTGCCCAGATGCTGACCGAAATGGCCGGCATGAGCGTCGATGACGGCCTGGTGATGCAGATCCATCCGGGTGCGCTGCGCAATCACGATCGCGCCATCTTCGACAAGTACGGCCGCGACAAGGGAGCCGACATACCGCAGCGCACCGACTACGTACATGCCCTGAAGCCGTTGCTCGACCGCTTCGGCAGCCACCCGAGCCTCTCGATCATCCTTTTCACCCTGGACGAGTCGGCTTACAGCCGGGAGCTCGCGCCCCTCGCCGGACATTACCCGGTGCTCAAGCTCGGTCCCGCCTGGTGGTTTCATGACAGCCCGGAAGGGCTGCGCCGCTTCCGCGAGCAGACGACGGAGACGGCCGGCTTCTATAACACCGTCGGGTTCAACGACGACACCCGCGCATTCCTGTCGATACCGGCACGCCATGATGTCGCGCGGCGCATCGACTGCGCGTTTCTCGCGCGTCTGGTCGCCGAGCATCGCCTCGCCGAGGATGAGGCTGCCGAGACCGCGGTCGACCTCGCCTATCGCCTGCCGAAGAAGGCCTACAGGCTCTGACGGATCCATGGCACGACAGGTAGAACAGATACGGGAATGTGCCTCCCCGCCACGGGTGCTTCACACGAGGGTTCCGCCTTGGCTCACATGCGCCTGACTCTTCTCCTCGCCACGCTCTCCCTGGGCTGCATGGCCGCTGCCCGGGCGCAGGACATGCGGCACGTCGTACAACCGAAGATTCCGCCCTCCTGCATCGTGCTGCGGGCCCGCCTCTCAGCGCCGCACGGGATCCTGCCGCAGGCCGCGGAGCGGCAACCCGACACCGCTCGCATCCAACAGGCCATGGACCACTGTGCCCCGGGGCAGGCCGTCGAGCTGCGGGCCGACGGCGACAGGAAGGTATTTCTCAGCGGTCCGCTCACTCTTCGCTCCGGCGTCACACTGCTAATCGACGCCGACACCGTGTTGGCGGCATCTGCAGACCCGCGGCTTTATGACATTACACCCGGCAGTTGCGGCATCCTCGGCGAGCACGCGGAGGGGTGCAGGCCGCTCTTGAGCGGCACCGGCATCAGCGAGAGCGGCATCATGGGTGCCGGCGCGATCGATGGCCGCGGTGGGGACCGGATACTCGGCCAGGGCATCACCTGGTGGGAGCTCGCACACCAGGCGAAGGTGCTGGACCGGAACCAGAAGGTGCCCGGTCTCATCGTCCTCAGCCAGGTCCACGACTTCACGATGTACAACATCACGCTGCGCGACTCCCCGCGGTATCACGTCGACGTCCGCGACTCGGACGGTTTCACCGCCTGGGGCGTGAAGATCATGACCCCGGGGACTGCGCGCAACACTGATGGGATCGACCCGGTCTCATCGACCAATGTCACCATCGCCCACTGCTACATCCATACGGGCGACGACGACGTCGCGATCAGCTCCCGGCAGGGCCGGCCGGCCTCCCACATCTCAATACTGGACAATCACTTCTATACCGGTCACGGCATGTCGATCGGCAGCCCCACGAGCGGCGGCGTCAGCCACGTGCTCGTGAGAAATCTGACCATCGACGGGGCGCTGAACGGAATTCGCATCAAGTCCGATCCCAGCCGCGGTGGCCTGGTCGAGGACGCGAGCTATGTGAATGTCTGCATCCGCCACTCCGCCAATCCGATCGTCCTCACGCCGCACTACACCAACTTTGCCGGCGCGTGGAGCCCCGAATACCGCGATATATCCCTGCGCGATGTGCGCATCCTCACGCCGGGCTACTACATCTTCAGCGGCCTCGATCCGCAGCACGTGCTCGGCGTCTCGCTCGACAACGTCTTTGCCGCGGCCGTCGACGCCCGGCACATGCTTGCGACGGACGCCCGCATCTCACTCGGTCCCGCGCTCGGCAATCTGGTGCCCGCCGGACAGAATGTCGCCGTGAGCCGCGTGCCCGGCAGCCGGCCCGGGACGCCGCTAGCTTGCGCGTCGCGCTTCGTTCCCTTTCCCCCGTCGCTCCACGCTCCACGTCTCGCCGTCAAGGTCCCGCCGGTCGATGAGACTCTGTATGTTGCCGCCGACGGCACCGGCGATTACTACTCGATCCAGCGGGCAATCGACGTGGCGCCTGCGAGCGGCGCCCTCATCTCGGTCGCTCCGGGTACTTACCACGAGGCGCTCACGATCGCGAAGCCCAACATCGTGCTGCGCAGCCCGTACGGCGATCCGGGCAAGACCGTGGTGATCGCACCCGCGGACTCGACTTCAGCCGCTACCGTGACCGTGTCCGCCGATGACATCCGGCTCCAGAATCTGACTCTCGCAAGCGGGTCCGGCGCGGCCCGCGCGCAACGCTCGCGGGGCATTGCGCTCGAGGTGAGCGGCGAGGGTGATGTTTTCGAGAACGTGCGCGTGCTAGGCAATGCAGTCTGTGCGCACCGCTCACCGGGCGAAGCCGGCGCCCGGACCACGCGGGGGGACTCGTGCCAGATCCCGCAGGCGCACTGAGCGCTTTGCTGCCGCGCCGTCGATTCCAGTGAGCGAGGCACCGGCAACTTCCGACACGGCCGCCGTCGGGCGGGCAGCCGCCGCGAGCTTCGTCGCGGCCCGGCGCGGGGCGCGCGCTCTTTCCGGCTACCCCGGCCCCTTGCCGCAGACGCTTGCCGATGCCTATGCGCGCCAGGACGCCGCCATCGCCTTGTGGCCCGATGACATCGCAGGCTGGAAGGTCGGTCGTATCGCGGACTCGTGGGTCGCGCGGATGGGCGAGCGGTTCCTGGTAGGCCCCATATTCCGGGACCGGCTATGGCAGGCGCGCACCGATGCCGTCACCCACCTGCCGGTCATCCCGGGCGGATTCGCCGCCGTCGAAGCGGAGTATGTCTTCGTGCTGGCCGGCTCCGCGCCCGCCGCGCGCACGGAGTGGACTGCCGACGAGGCGGCCGGTCTCGTTGCCGACCTCAGGGTCGGGATCGAGCTCGCCGGCAGCCCGCTCGCCAGCATCAATGATCTCGGTCCTGCGGCGATCGTGTCCGACTTCGGCAACAACGGCGGTCTGATGCTCGGCGGGCGGATTGCCCGCTGGCGCTCACGGCCGCCCGAAGCGCTGACCTGCCAGACGAGCGTCGATGGCGATCGCGTCGGGCTGGGTAGCGCCGCTGCGATCGTCGGGGGCCCGCTCGCTGCCCTGGCCTTTGCGCTCGGCTGCTGTGCGCGGCGAGGGCGACCGCTCAGGGCGGGTGACGTGGTCTCGACGGGCGCCTGCACCGGTATCCACCCGATCCGGATCGGCGAAGAGGCGCGCGTGGCTTTCGCGGGCTCGGACGAGCTTCGCTGCCGCGCGGTGCGCGCGCAGCCTGTTGAGACCGGGCGGGCGCCCTGAGTCGACTGCGGCCGGACGGGCTTGCGGCCTCGAGGAGATCTTGCTAAGTTTGATGCTACCGGTGTCACACGCGCTACCTGCCCGATGATCAGGCAAAAAGAGCAGGCTGTACGTGCTACCGGTAGCATCCGGTCCGCCACACGCGACGGAGGGGGAAATGAAGATCGATCATCGCTCTATTGGCTCCACGTGCCTGGTCCGGAGCGCCGTCGCCGCGATCCTCGCATGCGGTGTTGCGCACGCCGGCGCGGCGAGTGCTCCGGCTGCCAGTCAGCCGGATACGGCCGCAGCGACCGCGCCGGCCAGTGGCCCGCAGCCGGCTGATGCCGACGCCGCCGCGCCATCGACGGCTCAGTTGCAGGAAGTCGTCGTCACGGGCTATCGCGGCAGTCTGGCGCAGGCGCTCAACATCAAGCGCAACCTGAACATCGAGGGGGACACCATCCTGGCCGAGGACATCGGCAAGTTTCCCGACCAGAATCTCGCCGAATCGCTGCAGCGCATCCCCGGCGTCGCCATCACCCGCGAGCAGGGGGAAGGCCGCCAGATCACCGTGCGCGGGCTCGGGCCGCAGTTCACGCGCGTACGCATCAACGGCATGGAGGCGCTGACCACCACCGGCAGCCCGGACAATGAGGGCGGTGTCAACCGCACGCGTGCGTTCGACTTCAACATCTTCTCGTCCGATCTCTTCAACTCGCTCACCATCCGCAAGACCGCTGAGGCGGACGTGGACGAGGGCTCGCTCGGGGCCACCGTGGATCTGACCACGGCCCATCCCCTCGACTATCATCACTTCGTCTTCATCACCCAGGCGAAGGGCAACTACGATGATCTCTCCCACACCGTCGGGCCGCAGCTCTCGGGTCTGATCTCCAACACTTTCGATGACGGCAAGCTCGGTGCTCTGGCCTCGGTCTCATGGAGCAAGCGGGATTACCTCGATGCGGGTGCGAGCACGGTGCGCTGGGATGAGGCGCAGGTGCTCAAGACGGGCACCACCCCGTTTGGCGCATCTCCTTATGGCTTCGCCTCCGTTCTCGGCACACCCTGCACCGGGACTGCGGCGACGCTGCCGGCCGCCTGTCAGCAGGCAGACTCGGCCTTGCACCCACGCTTCCCCCGCTATGACTATTTCCAGGATGCCGAAAGCCGCCTCGGCCTCACCGGATCGCTGCAGTGGAAGCCGAACGATGCCAATCTGCTGTCGCTGGACGTGCTGCATTCCTATTACCAGGACACCCGCCAGGAGCGTTATCTCGAGGAGCCGGGGCTCTCCGGGCAGGGCAAGTGCACCAATCCGGCTACCACCGTGAGTATCGGCTGCATCTCCGTGCTCGCCGACAACATCGACAGCCAGGGCGTCATGACCTCGGGGACCTTCAGCGGCGTCGATACCCGGGTGGAGGACCGGTTCGACAGGATGCATACGAATTTCAACCAGGTGACGCTCAACGGCAATCACCAGCTGAGCGACAAGTGGAGCCTCGACGAGCTGGTCGGCTATTCCGAGTCGCGCTTCACCAATCCCGTGCAGACCACCCTCGGCTGGGACCAGTTCAACCAGACGGTCAGCTACGACTTTGCCACGCGGATTCCCTACCTGAATTTCGGCAGCGAGGACGTGAGTGCGACGGGGCCCTGGGTGCTGACCGAGGTGCGCGAGCGCCCTCAATCCACGACCAACAAGTTCAAGAACGCGGAGCTCGACCTCCACTTCACTCCCAACGCGGCCCTGAGCTTCCTCGGCGGTGTGCAGTTCAAGCAGTACGACTTCAACACGACCTCTCTCAGGCTGGTGAACGGCGAGTCGGTCACCACGAAGAATGCCTATGGCGGCCTGCTGGCGATCCCGATCGGCAGCTACGCGCAGACTCTCGACTACGGCAGCAAGGCCGGGGTCAGCGTGCCGCCGGGCAGCACCGCGACCTGGGCGACGCCGAACGTGTTTGCGGCGGAGAACGCCCTCGGAATCTACTCGAACAGCAGTCTTTACGCGCTCAGTACCGCGGGCGACCTCGGTAACAACGTGGCCGTTCGCGAGCGTGACTACGGCGCCTACCTGCAGATGGACTGGGACACGCAGCTGCTCTCGCGCGAACTGCGCGGTAACGTCGGAGTGCGGGTGGTCAAGACCAACCAGTCCTCGACGGGCTATTCTTCGACGCTGCTTCCCATCAGTGCAAACCGTTGGTACAACGACGTGCTGCCGGCATTCAACCTCGCGTGGTCGCTGCGCCCCGATCTGCTGGTGCGCTTCGCGTATTCCCGCGACATGTCGCGGCCGAATCTGACGGACGTTGCAGCCAGCACCGCCGTCACGGTCTCCGGGACGCAGTTCAACGTCAAGACCGGTAATCCGGGCATCGACCCGTTCCTCGCCAACTCCTATGACATCTCCCTCGAGTGGTATCCGGCGCCCGGCACGCTGGTATCGGTGGCACCTTTCCGCAAGGACGTGCTGAGCTTCTCCTCGTCGGAGACGCTCAATACCGTCTTCCACGGGAATCCCTTCGGCGTGCCCGATTCGCTCGCCGTGCAGGCCTGCGGCGCCACGCCGGGCTGCGGCCCGGATGCCACCTGGGCCTTCTCCGTGCCGGTGAACTCGCCCGGCGGCAAAGTCAACGGCGTCGAGCTCAACTACCAGCAGCCGCTGCGCTTCCTGCCGGGCGTTCTGCATAACCTCGGCGTGCAGATGAACTACACGTATGTCACCTCGACGGTCGAGCACCAAACCGGCCCGGGCACGACCGTGTCGGGTGAGCTCACCGGGTTGTCGAAGAACACTGCCGGCGCGACGCTCTATTACGAAGACCCGAAATGGAGCGTGCGTGTCTCAGGCGCGTACCGCAGCGCGTACCTGATCCGAGTTCCGGGACAGGAGACCGGCACCGACGCCGACGGTTACGATGCGACGTTCAATCTCGACGCGTCGCTGCAATACAACGTGACCAGACAGTTCAGGATCACGCTGGAGGGCACCAACCTGACGGATCAGTTCGAGAATGAGCTCAACGATACCTCCCGCAACCTGGTGTACTACTACCACCACACCGGGCGCGAGATTCTGTTCGGCGTGAGATACCAGTACTGAGGCGCCAGTGCGCGCCGGTCAGGAGGGCTGCGGTGCAGGTGAAGGTTCTTCAGGCCACCCACCCCGACATGATGGTCGGGCTCGACTCGGCGGCGCTGCGCCGGCATTACCTGGCCGGCGATCTGTTCGCGGCCGGGGAGATCCGGCTCTGCTACAGCCACGTGGAGCGGTTGATCATCGGCGGCGCGCAGCCGGGCGATGGAGCGCTGCAGCTCGAGGCCGTGCGGGAGGCCGGCTCGTCGCCGTTTCTCGCGCGGCGCGAGCTCGGCGTGATCAACATCGGTGGTCCGGGACGCGTCACGGTGGACGGGCGGTAGCACGGAATGAAGCCTCGCGACGGGCTCTATGTCGGCAAGGATAGCGTCAGTGTCGCTTTCGAGTCGGCCGATCCGGCGATGCCGGCGAAGTACTATCTGGTGAGCGCGCCGGCCCATGCCCGCTTCGAGACGGTGAAGATCGCCATCGACGAGGCGAGACCGACGAGGATGGGCGCGCTCGAGACCTCCAACCAGCGCACGATCCATCAATACATCCACCCGGATGTCTGCAGATCCTCGCAACTGCTCATGGGTCTCACGGCGCTCGAGCCGGGCAGCGTCTGGAACACCATGCCGTGCCACCTTCACGACCGCCGCTCGGAGGTGTATTTCTATTTCGACATGAAGCCCGAGGAGCGCGTGTTCCACTTCATGGGGCAGCCTGCTGAGACGCGCCACATCGTGGTCGCCAACGAGGAGGCGGTGATATCACCGCCCTGGTCCATCCACATGGGCGCCGGCACCCGCCGCTACAGTTTCATCTGGGCGATGGCCGGGGACAATCAGGACTACCGTGACATGGATGGCGTCGCTACCGCGGAGCTGCGGTGAAGGATGTGGCCGATCCTTTCACGCTGGCCGGCCGGGTCGCCGCGGTCACCGGAGCCAACTCGGGCATAGGGCAGGCGATAGCGGTCGCGCTCGCCGCAGCGGGTGCCGATATTGCCGCTGTCGGCCGCAGTCCGACCGCCGAGACGGCGAGGCAGGTGCAGGCCGCCGGACGCCGATTTCTCCATGTCGAGGCGGATCTGAGCTCGACGGCGCTCTGCCAGGAGATCATCGCAAGCGTGGCCGCTGGCCTTGGGGGCGTCGACATCCTCGTCAACAATGCCGGCACCATCCGCCGGTGCGAGGCCCTCGAATTCTCTGAAGCCGACTGGGATGCCGTCATGGACGTGAACCTGAAGACCGTCTTCTTTCTATCCCAGGCGGCGGCGCGCCACATGATTGCGCGCGGCGGCGGCAAGATCATCAGCATTGCCTCCATGCTCTCCTTCCAGGGCGGAGTGCGCGTCGCCTCTTACACGGCGAGCAAGAGCGGTCTGGCGGGCATCACCCGTCTGCTGGCCAACGAATGGGCGGCCAGAGGCGTCAACGTCAATGCCATTGCACCCGGCTATATCGCAACCGCCAACACCGAGGCGCTGCGGCGGGATGACGCGCGCAACCAGCAGATCCTCGCCCGCATCCCGGCCGGCCGCTGGGGTACGCCCGGGGACCTCGGCGGCATCGCCGTCTTTCTGGCCTCGCGCGCCGCGGATTACGTTCATGGCGCAGTCATTCCGGTGGATGGCGGCTGGCTGGCGCGGTAGTCAGGTGCCCTGTTGAGTGTAGGGTACCTGCGCAAACAGCCGCCGCTCGGCTCCGCGCGGATCCTCGACGAGTCGCGGCGCATCGTCGAGCAGCATCGTCCGGCGCCGTGGAAGCTCGTAACGCTCCCAGGCCGGTAACCCGCGGCAGTTCGGGTCCCCGCTGCGGGCGAAGGCAATGAACGCGTCACTCAATCGCTCCGCCATCTTGCGCGAGCGTGCTGCGGTTCCAACCCGTGTGCCCTTCAGGTCGACGGGTGCGAGCAGATTGCCGAACACCAGCGGAATGTCGAGCCCGTGCGGTGCGCCCCACCGCCCGCCGTCCTGGGGTGATCTCCAATCGAGCTGGTAGACGAAAGCGGCGCAGCCCTGCGCGGCGCGCAACTCCGACTCGATGATGGCGGGGCGCCATGACCGGGCCGCCGTCGTGGCGGCAAAGAAAATGTCGCTGGCGGAGGCGCGAGGGTACAGGCGGCGATACTCCGTAATGACATGCTCCGGAAGGATGTCCGCCCGCATCGCCTGGGCGAGCGCGCCGGGGAGTTGCTCCCAGCCGAGATGGAAGGCCCCCGGTTCCGACCCGCCGATGAGATTGCGCGTCTCGTCGTGAGTATTGCCGATGATCATCGGGACGCGTGCGGATTGCGGTGGCGCGTCCGGATAGAAGGGATGGCGGTGCAGTGCACGCTCATCCAGAACGGGACCGAAATAGATCGGCCCATGGCCGATGATTGGGTCGACGGCCGCGAGCGCGTCCACCAAGTGCTCGGCCGGAAGCTCCCTGAGGCGCTGCGCCTGCGCGTCGGGAATGTTCAGCGCCTGCAGATAGGCTTGCGCGCGCTGCGTTGCGTGCAGAGGCCCTGAGGCGGTGATCTGCTCGCCGCTCATCGTCGCGGCTCGATGAAAGAGTCCCTGCGCGGCTGGCATGGCCATCAAGGTCGCTATCTTGGCGCCCCCTCCCGACTGGCCGAACAGCATCACCCGGTGCGGGTCACCGCCGAGCGCGGCGATGTTGTCCCGGACCCAGCCCAACGCCAGGATGAGATCGAGCATGCCGACATTGCCGGACTCGGCATATTCCGGTGCCGCCAGCCGCCCGAGGTAGAGATACCCAAAGGCATTCAGGCGGTGATTCACCGTGACCACCACCACATCGCCGCGCCGGCAGAGCTGGCTGCCATCGTAGAGCGGGCTCGAGCCCGAGCCTTCATCGAAGGCACCACCGTGGATGTAGAAGAGAACCGGCCGCGCCCCACCGTCCCGCAAGGCGGGCGTCCAGACGTTGAGAAAGAGACAGTCTTCGCTCGCCGCCTTCCCGAGCGCTCCGCGCTGCGGGCAGCTCGGCCCATAGAGTGTCGCGTCCGCGATTGCGGTCCAGCGCGCCGGCGGCCGAGGCGGTAGAAAGCGGCGCGCCGCGGTGTCTGTCCCGTAACGCACTCCCCTGAAGGTGTGTATGCCTTGCGTCAGCGTGCCTCGGATCGGTCCGGAATTCGTTTGCGCCACGACGGAGCGGGCATCGCCCGCGAAGGCCTCAGGCAGCAGCAGGCCTGCTGCGGCAACGCCGGCGCAGGCGCTCGAGCGGCGGAGGAATTCCCGCCGCGGCAGCTCCGATCGGTCGCGCTCCGCCATCGCATGCTCCCGGTTTCCGAAGGGCGCGCGCCTTGGGGCGCGCCCCTCGAATGATACCGGGCGAATGGCGCGATGCTACCGGTATCATGCGGCCGCCGCCGCGAGCGTCACCGCTGCGGTGCCGGCGTTGCCTTTGCCGCAGTCGCGGTGTTGATCCAATTCACTTCCCAGGTCTTGCCGCCGTCACTGGAGAATGCCTGCTCTTCGCTGGCCGGACCGGCGGTGAGATTCGAGAAGATGAAGCGACACCGGATCGGTTTGCCGTCCAGTTGATCCGGGCTGTAGAAAGTACCGCGTCCGTCCTTGAACGTGCCGAGCATCGGGCGCCTTCCGGGTGGGCCTGCCGGCACTCGATCATTTGCCGCTCGGCGTCTGGTCGAAGCTGGTCCGCCGGCATTGGCGAGCGCCGCCAAAGGAGCTGCTCACGTACGGCGATGCGATGGGATACCTGCCTTTCCGGGAGGCAATCGCCGAATACCTGGGAGTATTCCGCGGCGTACGCTGCGAGGCGGCGCAGATCATGATCACGACCGGCTCGCAGCAGGCCCTGCAGCTCATCGCACACGTGCTGCTGGATTCCGGGTCTCGCGTCTGGATGGAAGAGCCCGGATACCCTGGAGCGCATCAGGCCCTGTCGATGGCAGGCGCCAGGTTGAGCCCGGTTCCGGTGGATCAGGAGGGCATGGACGTCGCACAGGGCATCCACCGCTGGCCCGACGCTCGTGCGGTCTACATCACGCCCTCGCACCAATTTCCGCTGGGTACCACCCTCAGTGCGGCGCGCCGGCTGGCGCTCCTCAACTGGGCCGCCCGCAGCGGCGCCTGGATCATCGAGGACGATTACGACAGCGAGTTCCGCTTCAGCGGCCGCCCGGTTCCCGCATTGCAGGGCTTGGATGCCGAGGCCCGCGTCATCTACATCGGCACCTTCAGCAAAGTCCTGTTCCCTGCGCTGCGTCTGGGTTATGTAGTGCTGCCCAAGGACCTCGGCGAGGCCTTCTGCGCCGTGCGGGATGCAACGGATACGTTTTCGTCCCCCCTGTATCAGCTCGTCATGGCCGACTTCCTGCGCGAGGGTCACTTCGCCCGGCACATTCGCCGCATGCGCAAGCTCTACATGCAACGGCGAACGGCGCTGGTGCAGGCGATCGAAAAGCACGTTCCCACGGCGCTGCGAGTCGTCGCCAGCGATACGGGCATGCACTTGGCCGCGTGGCTGCCGCCGGGAAGCGATGACGTGGCGGTCTCGAGCGCTGCGGCACGCAAGGGCGTGTCGGTGAGACCGCTCTCGCAGTGTTATTTACAGCCCCCCGGCAGCAGCGGCCTGATTTTTGGCTATGGCGGCGCATCCGTGCCACAGATCAACGCCGGTATCCGCGAGCTCGAGTCGATCCTCTGAGCGGCGGCGGCACGAACGCGGCGATGGGCCCGTCTCGGACGCGCAGGCTCTACTGCGCTGCGTCCCGCTCCATCATTCGCTTGAACGCGGGCCGGCTGGTGATCCTCGCGGCATAGTCCCTGAAGACCGGTGTCTCATTCAACAACTTGAAGCCCATGAGGAAATTGATGGTCCCGCCCACGGAGATATCGGCAGCCGAGAACGCATCGCCCAACAGGTATTGCCGGCCGGAAAGCACCGAGTTGAGCATTTCCTCCACCTCACCGGCTTCAGCCCAGCCCATGGCGCCCGGCACGTGTTTGACTTGCAGCCGCCGCATCATGAGCGCAGGCTCGAGGACCCCGGGCCGGTAGGCGAGCCAGGACAGATATTCGCCACGCTGCGGCTCGCCCACGCGCGGGCCGAGCTTCGCCTCCGGAAAGAGATCGGTCAGATAGAGCGAAATGGCGGCGATCTCGAACACGCGCTGTCCATCGTGCTCGAGACAAGGAACCTTGCCATGCGGATGAGGATTGGCGGCATCGCGCGCGCCGCTGCCGTCGGCACGCCTTATGTTGACCAACCGCGTCTCGTAGGGGACGCCCAGCTCCTCGAGCAGCCACACGATGCTGCCGGAGCGGGACCTGGGAGCATGAAAAAGCGTCAGCATGACAGCGTCCTCCTCATTTGTGTGATCGATGGTAGCCCATGACTCCGGCGCCGGCCAGGCCGCCCAACGTGGCATCGATGGGAGCGGATGAGGCAGACTACCGCGCCGATCCGACACGCTAGGAGAGGAGACTACTTCCGATGAAGGTCCGTGCGCTCCGCGGAGCACTGCTCGTTGCAGGCACCCTTGGGCTCGTCATTTCTGCAGGAGGGCGGGCCGAGACGCGCCCGGCCGCTTCCGCGGCGATTCCGGTAGTGGTCGACGGCAGAGCTCCCGCGCATCCTTTCCCGCACTTCTGGGAGCAGATGTTCGGATCGGGACGCGCCACCCTCTCATTGCGCGACAGCTACCGCCGCGACATGCGCGCGGTCAAGGGTGTGACGGACTTCAGGCTGGTGCGTTTCCACGGCATCCTCGATCGGGACGTCGGCGTTTATACGCGCGATGCGCAGGGGCGGCCGGATTACAACTTCACCTACATCGATCAGATCTACGATGGGCTCATCGAGCAGGGAGTGCGCCCCTTCGTCGAGCTGAGCTTCATGCCCCCGGAGATGGCTTCAAGCCAGCAGAGCATGGGCTTCTGGTACGACCCGATCGTCGCGCCACCCAAGGAGTGGAAGTTGTGGACCGGGCTCATCCGACATCTTGCACAGCACCTCGTGGCCCGCTACGGCATCGGCGAGGTATCGCAATGGTACTTCGAGGTCTGGAACGAGCCCAATGGCACTTTCTGGGGCGGCGAGCCGCGTGAGAGCACTTACTTCCATCTCTATGAGCTGACTGCGCGCGCGCTGAAGGGCGTCAACCCACGGTTGCGCGTCGGCGGACCTGCGACGGCGCAAGCCGCCTGGGTGCCGGCATTCATCCGTTACTGCGCCAGCCGTCACGTCCCGGTGGATTTCCTCTCCACACACGTCTACGGCGATGACACGGCCGACAACGTGTTCGGTACCCGCGAGAAGATATCGCGGCGCGACATGGTGATCCGCGCGGTGCAGAAGGTCCATGGGCAGGTCAAGAGATCGCCGTTGCCGGACCTTCCCATCATATTCAGCGAGTTCAACGCGACTTACACCGGTACCGAAGTCGAGGTGACCGATTCACCCTACATCGGGCCTTGGCTCGCCAACACCATCCGCGCGTGCGATGGCCTCGTGGACTCCCTGTCCTACTGGACTTTCTCGGACGTATTCGAGGAAGGTGGGGTGGCGAGGTCTCCGTTCCACGGCGGCTTCGGCCTCATTGCGGCTGGCGGCATTCCAAAGGCTTCCTTCAACGATTTCCGGCTGCTGCATCGGCTGGGAGATCTGCGCCTGGCCGCGGCGTCCGATTCGGCATTGGTCACGCGCCGAACGGACGGCACGCTGGCGATCGCTGTCTGGAACTACGCGCCGCCCGGGCCGGGCGGCGCTTCGCGAAGCTATCAGCTCTCATTGCGCAACGTGCCGGAGGCGCATCGTGCCTACATCTGGGTCGTCGATCGCGATCACGGCTCCGCGCTCGCCGTATGGGAGGCAATGGGTGAGCCGCGATTCCCGACCTTCCAGCAGCGCAAGACGCTGCTGCAGGCCGCCACACTGCCGGGCCCTCGTGTCGAGGCGCTGCCATCCGGGGATCCCACCCTGACTCTGCACCTGCGCCCGCACGCGCTGGCGCTGGTCGAGCTCGCGCGTTGAGCGGTGCGAGCGTGCGCCGGCGCCGTGTCAGTGCTGTGCGCCGGCTCGCGGGTGCTCGCGGATCGGACGGATGGGGCGAACCTCCACGCAGCCCACCTCCGCCGGCGGGATCTTCGCGGCGATCTGGATCGCCTCGTTGAGATCCCGCGCCTCGATCAGATAGAAGCCGGCAAGCTGCTCCTTCGTTTCGGCGAAGGGACCATCGGTCACCGTGAGGCGTCCGTTGCGCACGCGCACCGTCGTCGCGGTCGCTACCGGCTCGAGGGCCTCCGAGGCGACACATTGCCCGCGTGATCGCAGGTCGGTATCACAAGCGAGACACTTGAGATCGTCCATCTCGCTTATCTTCTGCTCCTCGCCATATATCAGGCAGAGATACTTCATCGACCGGTCCTCCCCATTGCGGGTACACGCTGAACATATCGTACCGTCACGGCACACCGCGACATACATCACTCGGCTGGCGCGCCCATGGACCAGAGCACGCCGAACCGGTCGCGGAGCTGCCCCCAGCGGTCGCCCCAGAACATGACCTGCAGCGGCGTCACGATCTCGAGGCCGGCGGCCACCGCGCGGTCCCACCATGCCTGGACGTCATCGACCTGCAGGTGGAGCGTGTAGCCCTGGTGTGGCTTGAAGGGGCAGCCATGCTCGGGGTATGCATCGGAGAGCATCAGGGAGCCCCCGTTGACGTAAAGGTGCACGTGCATGGTGCGGCCCTTGTCGTCCGGAGGGATATGGCCGGCTTCGCGTGCGCCGAAGGCGCGCTGATAAAGCTCGGAGGCGCTCAGCGCGCCCTCGACCAAGAGGTAGGGGACGGGTCCACCCAGGATTTCGGGACGGGGGTTGGAGGCTTTGGGGGCGGCATTCATGGTGGGTCTCCGTGACGGGTTCGGAACGACGCCCACCGCGGCACGCGTGGAGCGTCACTACTTTTCAGATAGCCGAGCGAGGTGGACCGGGATCGACACCGGCCGAAAAATTTCAGGGTCCGCGGAGCTCAGTCCGCGCCGAGCTCTGCCAGCCGGCGCCGCAGGAACTGCTGCTCGGGCTCCGACTGGGTGAGCCCCAGCGCGCGGGTATAGGCCTCACGCGCATCGGCGTTCCTGCCAAGGCGGCGGCAGAGGTCGGCGCGAGCCGCGTGGGCCAGCCGATATCCGCTCAGATCCCCCCTTGCGAGCAGATCGTCGACCAGCGCCAGGCCAGCCGCCGGGCCGTCACGCATGGCCACGGCGACGGCACGATTGAGCTCGATGACGGGGGTATGCTCGATGCGCAGCAGCACATCGTAGAGATAGACGATCTCGTTCCAATCGGTATCGGCAGCGCGCGGAGCCTCACAATGCACCGCGGCGATGGCAGCCTGAAGCGAGTAGGGGCCAAAGCGGCGCGAGGAAAGTGCCCGTTCCACCATGGCGGCTCCTTCCTCGATCTGCGCCCGGTTCCACAGGGACCGGTCCTGCTCCTCGAGAAGGATGAGCTCTCCGGTTGACGAGGCGCGCGCGGCGCGGCGGGAGTCATGGAGCAGCATCAGCGCCAGTAATCCCATGGCCTCGGTCTCGGGCAGCATCTCGACGAGGAGCCGTCCGAGGCGGATCGCCTCGCTCGCCAGGTCGAGGCGCATCAGCTCGCTGCCGCTGCTCGCTGTATAGCCTTCGTTGAAGACGAGATAGATGACCCGAAGCACGGTCTCGAGACGTTCCGCGAGCTCCGCGGCTGCCGGGACCTCGTAGGGGATCCGCGCGTCGCGGATCTTGCCTTTGGCGCGCACGATCCGCTGCGCCAGGGTCGGCACGGGGGTCAGGAACGCCTGTGCGATCTGCTCCGTCGTCAGGCCGCAGACTTCCCGCAGCGTCAATGCGATCTGCGCATCGGGGGCGAGGGCCGGGTGGCAACAGGTGAAGATCAGCCGCAGCCGGTCGTCGGCAACGCTGGGGTCATCCGCATCCGGCGCCGGAATGTTCTCGCCGGCGGTATCGTGGGTCTGGGGATCGAACGAGTCGAAACGCGCCTGGCGCCGCAGTTGATCGATGCTGCGAAAGCGTCCCGCCGAGACGAGCCAGGCCCGGGGGTTCTCCGGCATTCCCTGCTCGGGCCATTTCTCCAGCGCAGCGCGGAACGCGTCGTGCAAGGCCTCCTCGGCCCGGTCGAAATCCCCGAGCAGCCGGATGAGAGTCGCGAGCACCGCACGCGATTCGCTCTGATAGACGGCTTCGAGTCGCCGGTTGAAATCCGCTGCAGCCATGTTTGCCGACTCGAGGCTCAGGGTGGGGCGCGCCGCGCCCGGTACCCGCGCGGCGTGAGGCCGGTTGCACGCCGGAACTGCCGGTTGAAGGTCGACAGATCGTCGAAGCCGCACTCCAAAGCGACGGCAGCGATCGCATCGCTGGAGCAGCGCAGCCGTACTGCAGCACGGCGCAGCCGCGTGCGCAGCATGTACTGCCCCGGTGTTACGCCCACGACCTGCTCGAACAGGCGCAGGAAGTGAAAGGGGCTGACCGCCGCTTCGGCGGCCAGCTCAGCGACCGACAGGCGCGCGCCGTGCCGCGTCTCGATGCGGCGCAGCGCCCCGGCGATCCGCCGCTCATCCCGTGATGTTGGTGAGCGCTGCAGGTCCGGGCTGCCGTCACTCAGCGCAGCGCAGACCGCGCCGGCCACCCGCAGCACCAACTCTCCGAACTCTTCCGGACCGGCGCTGTCATCCCGTGCAGCCTGTGCGTCTGCGAGAACTGCGAGTACGGAAGGAGTGGGTGGCAGTCGCGGTGCCGTCAGCGCCAATTGCCTGACGCCGGGTACCTCGGACGCTACGGACTCGAGGACCTCCGCCGAGAAATGAAACGCGAGGCACCGGTCGCCCCGGCTGTGCTGATGTCCGCACTCGAAGCAGGCGCCCTCGTTACCCAGCAGCAACGATCCCGGCGTCATCAGCGCCGAGCCTTGGGAGGTGCGATATTGAAAGCTGCCGTCCGTCACCAGCGCGATGCTGTAGGCGCTGTGTTGCTCGACATAACAGGGGTCACGCGGTCCGGACGTACAGACCACGTCGCTGACGCGCCAACCGTTTCCTGATGCCAGCAGTTTCACCGAGAGTGGCATAGGCAGAGGATAGCAATTTTTCCCAAGCGGCTGAGCGCCCGCCGCATTGCTTTGCTCCCCGAGGAGAGCCCGTTCAGCTCATGACCGGAGAGCAGTCCATGATCGACCACATTTCAATCGGCGCCAAGGATATCGCGGCGAGCAAGCGCTTCTACGACGCCGCCCTGCAGGCGCTCGGCTACCGGTGCCTGAGCGACTCGCCCGGATCTCTCGGTTACGGCGCCGATTCGCCGGCGCTGTGGGTCAACGCAGCCGACCGGCCGGTCCCGTCCGATCCGCGCTCGGGACTGCACTTCTGCTTCACCGCCCGGAGCCGCGAGTCGGTCGACGCCTTCCACGCCGCGGGCCTGGCCGCAGGCGGCCGCGACAACGGACGCCCCGGCCTGCGCGCCGACTACGGCGCTGGCTATTACGCCGCGTTCCTCATCGACCCGGATGGCTATCGCATCGAGGCCTATTTCGCCGACGAGTCATAGCGAGCCTCGGGATGGGGCTGATTGCAGCGAACCTCGAGCTCGGCGCGCCGTGCGCCATCAACCGCACGTGTTGGGATGGCGAGATGGGGTGACGAGAGTCGCCCGTCTCCTTTCAGCTCGAAAGGAAGTCCACGAGCGCTTTCTGCTCCGCTGTCATCTGCTCCCTCGGCGTCACCAGCGCTGCGCGCAGTGCCTGCCTGCACGGACGCGACTCGTCGTCGACATATCCGGCGACCACTCGGGCGATGAGCTCCTGCACCCGTGCCAGGTTGGCACGAAAGAGTCCGATCACCTGCTCCGCAGAGACATGCTGACTGGCATCATCCAGCCAGCAGTCGTAGTCGGTCGCCAGTGCGATCGTGCAGTAGCCGAGCTGCGCCTCGAGCGCGAGGAAAGCTTCCGGCACGTTCGTCATGCCCACGAGGTCAGCGCCCGCCGAGCGCAACCAGAAACTCTCAGCGCGTGTGCCGAGACGAGGTCCCTCCACGCATGCGTAGGTCTTGTCCCGATGCAGCTGCACACGAAGCGATTCCGCCGCGCGCGCGACGTGCGCGGCGGTCACTGCGCATGCAGGATGTGCCGTTGAGATGTGCGCTACGACCCCGTTCCCGAAAAAGCTGGCCGGTCGCAACCCTTTGGTGAAGTCCAGGTACTGTGACGGCAGCGCGAGGTCGCCCGGGCGGATCTCCTCCCTGAGGCTCCCCACTGCCGAGACCCCGATGATGGTCCGTACACCGACGCTCTTCAGCGCCCAGACGTTCGCGCGGAAGTTGATCTCGCTCGGCGTGAGATCGTGGTGCATGCCGTGCCTCGCGAGGAAGGCCACCTCACGCCCGCCGAGGGCGCCCAGCATCACGGGCGAGGAGGGGCGCCCGAACGGAGTATCGACCTCTCGGGTCTCCTTCAGCCCGAGACTCTCCATGCGGTAAAGGCCAGTGCCGCCGATGATGCCGATCATGAGCGAATTCTCCGTTGCACAGCCGGGCCGCGAAACGGCAAGATGCCGCAAATGGCGGCGGGCAACAACCCTGACAACAACGGCAAGAGCTCATGAGCACGAGCCCATTCGCCTCCCCGCAGGCAGCCGGCGGCCGTCGCCGGCGCGCTCGGGTCCGTGGATCCCAGCCGCCGGCGTGCTGCCCATGGCCGTCTGCGGATGCGTCCCAGTTACGGCGGCTGCCGTTGCCATCGCCGCGGGGCTCGTCCTCCCCGGATATCGATTTCACTGCGTCAGCCGCTCGATGCCTTCGATCCAGGACGGCACCCCGGACCTATCCACCCGGCTTCGTCGCCGCCCTGTCCCTGCGCACCGAAGCTGTCAATTCCCCGCAATATATACGGCAAGTGCACGGAAGCGGCGGTAGGATCATCGGTGTCCCCACGTTGCTGCGGCGGTACTTCCCGGACGTGCGGCCACTACATCCGTCCCTGTCGCCGGCGCAGGCGCTGAGCTGAGATTCCCGAAAGTTCCGCATGAGCAGCCCTGGCCCTGACATCGCCTTCGAGCGGCGCCTGTCCGCGCTGATCAACAGCGGACAGCCGCAAATCCTACAGGGTGGCCGCAAGGGCCTGGAGAAGGAGTCGCTGCGCGTCACGCCGGAGGGACGTCTCGTGCAGACGCCCCACCCGTACCCGCTCGGCTCGGCGCTGACCAGCGAGCACATCACGACCGACTATTCCGAGGCTCTGATCGAGCTCGTCACCCCCACCTTCACGACCACGTGGGAGCTGCTGCAATACCTTCTCGACCTGCACCAGTTCGTCTACCGCCACTTGGGCAGCGAGCTGCTGTGGGCGACCAGCATGCCGGGCGCGATCTCGCGTGACGAAGACATCCCGATCGCCGACTACGGCCGCTCGCACATCGGGATGATGAAGACGGTATACCGCCGCGGCCTCGGGCTGCGTTACGGGCGCATGATGCAGGCGATCTCCGGCGTGCACTTCAACTATTCCTTCCCGTTGCCCTTCTGGGATGCGTATGCCGATCTCGTGAAGTCGCGGCAACGCGATGCTGCCTTCGTGTCCGCGCGCTACTTCGACCTGCTGCGCAACTATCGGCGCCACGGCTGGCTGGTGTTGTATCTGTTCGGCGTCTCGCCCGTCGTCTGCAAGTCCTTCCTCAAAGGCCGCGATTACTCCCTGCGCGATCTCACTGCGAGCACCGCTTACGAGCCGTACGGCACCAGCCTCCGGATGAGCGACATCGGCTATCGCAACCGCAATCAGGCGGATCTCACCGTCTCGGTCAACAGCCTCGAGGAGTACGTTCGCGATCTGACCCGCGCCATCACGACGCCGCATCTGCCGTATGAAGCCCTCGGCGTCAAGGTAAATGGCGAATACCAGCAGCTCAACGCCAACATCCTGCAGATCGAGAACGAATACTACAGCTTCATCCGCCCGAAGCGCGTTGCCCGCTCCGGGGAACGGCCGACCAAGGCGCTCAAGCGTGCGGGCGTGGAGTACGTCGAGGTGCGGGCGCTCGACGTCAGCGCCTTCGACCCCGTGGGCGTCAATCAGAACAAGTTGCGCTTTCTCGAGGCCTTCCTCGCCCTGTGTCTGCTCAAGGAGAGCCCGCCGATCGGCGCCGACGAGCAGCACTCGCTGGATGAGAATCACCTTGCGGTCGCGCGCCGCGGCCGGGAGCCGGGGCTCACCCTCTGGCGGGACGGGCGCACCGTGCCGATGCGCGCTTGGGCGCGGGAGCTCATCGACTCGCTCACCGGCATCTGCGAGATCCTCGATCGCGGCGACGGCTCGCGGCCCTATACGGCGGCGCTCGCCGCGCAGGCGGCCAAGGTGGACGAGGTGGGGCTCACCCCATCGGCGCGGATGATGAAAGAGCTCACCGATACCGGCGAGCCTTTCTTCGACCTGGCGCTGCGCATGTCGGCGACCCACAAGGGGTACTTTCTCGACCTCTATCCGCCGAATGAGGCGCGTCTCAAGGAGTTCGCCGTCGAGGCCGAGGAGTCGCTCGCCCGCCAGCGCGCGATCGAGGCCGCCGATGAGGGCACCTTCGACGAATTCCTGGCCCGATACTTCAAGGATTGACCGGTAAAACGGGCGCTCTACCGAAATGGGCATTGCGGCGTGCCGGCGCCTGAAGGATTCTCGAGGGTTATGAATGCACTTTCGGTCCGCGGACTGACGAAGACCTACAAGAACGGCGTGCAGGCCCTCAAGGGCATCGACCTCGAGGTCGAGCAGGGCGATTTCTTCGCGCTGCTCGGGCCCAACGGCGCCGGCAAGACCACCCTGATCGGAATCGTTACTTCGCTCGTGACCAAGAGCGCCGGCGAGGCCGTGGTCTTCGGCCACGACATCGACCGTGAGCTCGAGGCGGCCAAGGCCTGCATCGGCGTCGTGCCGCAGGAGCTCAACTTCAACATGTTCGAGACGGCCGAGACCATAGTGGTCAATCAGGCCGGCTTCTACGGCATACCGCGCGCCGAGGCGAGGCTGCGCGCCGAGCGGTACCTGCGACAGCTGCAGCTCTGGGACAAGCGCGACAAGGCCTCGCGCGGGCTCTCCGGCGGCATGAAGCGGCGCCTGATGATCGCCCGCGCACTGATGCACGAGCCGCGGCTCCTCATCCTCGATGAGCCCACTGCCGGAGTCGACATCGAGGTGCGCCGATCCATGTGGGATTTCCTGCGGGAGATCAACCGGCGAGGCACCACCATCATTCTGACGACGCATTATCTCGAGGAAGCCGAAACCCTCTGCCGCAACATCGCCATCATCGACGGCGGCCGCATCGTCGAGAGAGATCGCATGAGCACCTTGTTGCGCCGCCTGCACACCGAGACTTTCGTGCTCAACGTCAGCGCGCCGGTCAGCTCCGCGCCGCGGCTCGACGGCTACCCGGTGCGGGTCACGGATGATCACACCCTGGAGGTCGATATCTCCAACGAGCAGAACCTCAACGACCTCTTCGGGCGGCTTTCGCAGCTCGGCATCCAGGTGGTGAGCATGCGCAACAAGGTCAATCGCCTGGAGGAAATATTCATGCGCCTGGTCGACAAGGGAGTCGCCGCATGAGCACTCTGGCCGAAAGCGCTACCGAGGAATCGCTGCATCTCGGCCGCGTCCGCTGGATCGGGTTCAAGACCGTCGTGCTGCGCGAGTACCAGCGGATCATCCGCATCTGGACACAGACGATCCTGCCCTCGGCGGTGTCGCAGGCACTGTACTTCGCCATCTTCGGCAGCCTGCTCGGCGACCGCATAGGCCCGATGGGCGGCTTCGGCTACATGCAGTACATGGCGCCGGGCCTGATCATGATGGCCGTCAACATCAACTCCTACTCCAACGTGGTCTCCTCGTTCTATGGTGCGAAGTTCGGCAAGCACGTCGAGGAGCTCCTGGTCTCGCCGCTTCCCAGCTGGCTCATCGTTTCGGGCTATGTGACCGGCGGGCTCGTGCGCGGGGTGCTGGTCGGGCTCGCCGTTACGGCCGTCTCGCTCCTGTTCACCCATCTCGAGGTGCTGCATCCGCTCATCATCGTCGGGGCCGCGCTCCTGGCCTCGATCATCTTTTCCCTGGGAGGCTTCCTCAACGCGCTCTTCGCGAAGAACTTCGACCAGGTCAACATCATTCCGACTTTCGTGCTGACGCCGCTTTATTGGTTCGGCGGCATTTTCTACTCGGTGCCGCTGCTGCCGCACTGGGCGCAGCCGATCTCTTACTTCAACCCGGTGCTCTACATGGTCAACGCCTTCCGCTACGGCTTTCTCGGGGTGTCTGACGTCAATATCGGCGCCGCCTTCGCCATCATGGTCGGCGCTGCCGTGGCGCTGTTCGTCGTGGCGATCGCGCTGATGGAGCGCGGCTCCGGAATAAGAGAATGAAGCGCGTTGCGCTGGTGAGCGCGCGCGCCGCGCGCCACTTCGATGAGGATCTGCCGCCGCTCATCACCGCTTTCGATGAGGCCGGCATCGCGGCGGCGGCGGCGGACTGGGACGACCCGCAGGTCGACTGGGCAGGGTTCGATCTAGCGCTGCTGCGCTCGACCTGGGACTACACGCAGCGGTTTTCGGAATTCCTCGCGTGGGCGGATCGAGTGGCGCAGCTCACCACCCTCCTCAATCCCCCGCCCGTCATTCGCTGGAACACCGACAAGCACTATCTGCGGGAGCTCGCGCTCGCCGGGGTCCCCACCGTACCGACGCAATTCGTCGAGCCGGGAGAAGATGCGGCGCAGGCGCTCGCGCGCTTCATCGCGCAGGAACGGCCGGCGGAGTGGGTCGTGAAGCCGGCCGTCGGCGCAGGCTCGAAGGATGCCGCTCGCTACGGGCGCGGCGATGAAGGGCCGGCGACCGACCATATCGTGCGGCTCCTGCTGGCCGGCCGCAGCGTGCTGCTGCAGCGCTATCTCGAGCAGGTGGACCGGCACGGGGAGACCGCGCTCATGTACCTCGGCGGGCGGTTCAGTCATGCCATCCGCAAGGGACCATTGCTGCGGCGCGGCGCGGCGGAAACAGAAGCGCTGTTTGTAGCGGAGGAGATCACGGCGCGCGTCCCGGCTGCCGAGGAGTTGCAAGTCGGGAATCGCGTCCTGAACAACCTGCCGTTTGCAACGCCTCTCTACGCGCGCGTGGACCTGATCCGGTCAGACGAGGGGGATCCGTGCCTCCTCGAGGTCGAGCTCACCGAGCCGTCACTCTTCTTCTCGCATGCGCCCGGTGCGGCGGCCCGCTTCGCGCAATTGTGCTCCCGCTTGCCGCTGCCGGCGCGGTAGGGAGCGCACGGCCGGCAGTCGCATGCCCTCGAAGCATCGCGGCCGTTGCGGCTGTCGCTGAGTTGATACAGCGCTTCGAGCGGGTGCTTTGCGATCGCGTGGCCGCGCCTGCCTGCCGGCCACCACGGCGGGCCGGCTCGCTGACTCTGTATCGCCCGGTGGCGAAGCCTGTAAATCCCATTGCGCGGCGCGCCGAGCGCATGTAAGACTCTTGCGCATGGCGCAGAAGCGGGCGTTGATCGTCGACGACTCGAGATCGGCGCGTGTATTCCTCGCGCGCATCCTCGAGAAGCACGACATCGAGGTCGACAGCGTCGAAAGCGCCGAGGCCGCCATCGGCTATCTGGGCGGCCACCGGCCGGACGTCATCTTCATGGACCACATGATGCCGGGCATGGACGGCTTCCAGGCGGTGCAGGCCATCAAGAACGACCCCCGCACGGCTACCATCCCGATCATGATGTATACCTCCCAGGAAGGGGAGGTCTACCTCGGACAGGCGCGCGCACTCGGCGCCGTCGGCGTGTTGCCGAAGCAGATCAAGCACGCTGACGTCTCCAAGGTGCTCTATCAGCTCCACCTGATCGCCGACCGGCGCACCTCCGAGCAGACGACCTTCCGGCCGCTCGAGGCGATCATGCCGCACGTGGAGCGGGAAGCCGCCACGAAGGAAGCCGCAGGTGCGTTGCCACCCGTGACCTTCAGCAGCGAGACTGAGTCGCCGGAGGGCGCCGGCTCTCTGCGCCGCTGGCTTCATGCCAGCCTCGATGCGCAGACGGAGCGCATTACCGCGGAAATCCGCGAGCTCCTGCCCACCCGGCCGCATCGCGATTCGGGCTGGCTCGCCGGACTGGCGGTCGTGGCGTGCGTTGCGGCGGTTTTCGCCACCGGCTCCTGGTGGAGCGATCACACCCGATTGCAGGCGGCGCGTGCAGAGCTGACGCTGCTGCAGCAGGCGGCGGCCGCCCGTGCGGCCGCAGCGCCCACCGCTGCCCCCGCGTCGGTGGCGCCGGCCGCGCCGCCGCAGAGTGCCTCGCCTCAGGTAACGCTGAAGCCGATCGTGCTCCAGGTGCCGTACGGCGCCGAAGCTCTGGGTGGCCCGCGGCTCGATGTCATCAGAGAGACGCTGGAGCGCCTGGCTGCGGATCACGCGCGCGGCGTGGTGCAGATACGCACCTTCGCCGGCCGGTTCTGCCTCAAGGGGGATTCGGTCAAGGGCTATGTGCTCGCGCCGGGAAAAACGCCTTTCGCCCAGTGCGACATGGTCGGCAATCCTGCCGATGATGCCCTGCCTCCGGCGCAGAGGATGCCGTTGCCGCTGGCCAATCTGATCGCCGCGATCCGCGACTCGACCCATGGGGCGCTGGACGTCGAGACCTCCGTGGGCGATCCTGCTACCAACAGAGCACCCTACCCCCCGGTAACCGAGGAGCTTACGGCAGGCGAATGGAACCGAGCCGGCAAGGCCAACAATCGAATCGAGATTCTCGTACGCTGAGCACCGCGAGGGGCTCGTCGCGCCGCGACGAGCGCGCTGGTCCCGGGAAACGGGTGCTGCGCAGCGCAGTGGCCGGTGGCACGGTCTGCTCCGATGACTTCCATCCCCCGGCATGGCTGCGCAATCCTCATCTGCAATCCATGCTGGCGAGCACCGCTGCGAGGCGGGGCCCGATTACGCGGCGTGCCGCTGCGCTGATCGCAGCGCAGCGGGAGATGCTGCTCGACTGCGGCGGAGGCGTGCGTCTGCAATGCTTTCGCTCCTCGCCGAAGGGTGTCCGGGGTAGCCCGGTAGTGCTGCTGCACGGCTGGGAGGGCAGCGCGGAGTCGCTCTACGTTCTGTCACTCGGTCAGCAGCTCTTCGACCGCGGATTCGACGTCCTGCGCCTCAACCTGCGCGATCACGGCGAGACACACCATCTCAACAGCGGCCTCTTCCATTCCTGCCTGCTGCCCGAAGTGGTGGGTGCGATGCGCGCGCTGCAGTCGGCCGTCGGCGGCGGGCCGTTGCGGCTGGTCGGCTTCTCGCTGGGCGGCAACTTCATACTGCGCGTCGGTGCGCAGGCGCGTGCCGCGGATCTCGACATCGCGAAAATCGTTGCGGTCTCGCCGGTGTTGGATCCGAGCGATACCCTGCGCGCGCTGGAAGGCGGCTTCTTCGGCTATCCCCGCTACTTCGTGCGCAAATGGTGGCGCTCGCTCCTGAAGAAGCAGGCGGCATGGCCGGGCCACTATGACTTCGCGCAACTGCGGCGGGTGCGCGATCTGCGGCGCCTGACCGCGGAGCTCATCCGCCGCTTCACCGACTTCGGTACCCTGGAGGAATACCTCGAGGGTTATTCGATCACCGGCGGGCGGTTGGCCGGGCTCGATGTTCCGACCACTCTCTTTACCTCGCTCGATGATCCGATCATTCCTGCAGGGGGGCTCGAGCGGTTGGCGCGGCCACCGTCGCTGCGCATCGTGGTGACGCAGCTCGGTGGGCACTGCGGCTTCCTCGACCGTCTCACGGGACCCACCTGGGTGGAGCGGCGCATCATCGCCGAGCTCGACACCACCGCACAGCCCGCCGATCTCGACCCGGCGCTCACCAGCGCTTAGCGGCTCGCTTTGCCGTGGGAGTGGTGGCGCTTCTCATCGAAGTGCACGACGGGCTGTCCACCGGTCACCGTCATATCGCCGTCCACCACCGCCCCGCGCGCAATGGCGACCGCATGCGCGACGATGTCGGCGTGGATCACCGCAGATGAGCCGATTTCCAGCTTGCCCTCGATGACCAGGCGTCCGCTGAAGCGACCCGCGATGACCGCTGCCGCAGCATGGACCTCGCCCTCCCAATGCGCCTCCGCGGTGAGGCTCAGTGCGCCGCCCACGCGGCCGTCCCCCCGGATCGACCCACAGAGGAGCAGCGGTCCGTCGGTCTCTACGTCTCCGGTCAATCGGCAGCTCGCTGCGACGAAGGTCGGCGAGGTTCCCAACCGGTCCAGCAGTCGACGCTTGGGCGTTTCGGTCATCGTTTGACGATAATAGGGGGAAGCTCCACCGGGGGTATCGATGAGATTCTCGTACCGTGCGGTAGGTCCGATTGCAGCCGCGGCCATCCTGGCTCTGCTGACCGCGTGCAGCCGCACCCAGCAGGACTGGCGGGTCGCGCAGCAGGCGGGAACTCCTCAGGCATACGAGGTCTTCGCCCAGCGACACAGCGACAGCGAGCTCGCGGCGGTCGCGCGCCAGCGGGCCGCGCAGCTCACCGAGGAAGCAGCGTGGCAGCGGGCGGCACGCCTGAACACCGCGGCCGCCTATCAGCAATACCTCACCCAGTACCCGAACGGCTCCTGGTCCCAGGACGCCCGCATCCGGATGCAGAGCAGGGCCATGACGGCGCAGGTCCCGCAGGATGCGGCTCCGGCGGCGCCCGCAGGCGCCGAGCCCGCCATCTCGCCTGACAGCTCCGTCGACGGAGGTGCCCGGGACAGGATGGCACCTGCAGCATCTCAGGCCGAGGTGCATCCCGACGGCGCGGCCACGAGCGGGGGACGCTCCGCCGTACAACTGGGCGCGTTCAGCACTGTCGCCAATGCCAACAGCGCCTGGACGCAACTCTCCTCCAGGTTTCCGGCAGAGCTTCGTGGGCTGACGCCGAAGATCGTGTCCGTGATGTCGTCAGGGCGCAGCCTCTACAGGTTACAGACTCGTGTTGCGGACGAGGACGCGGCGCGCCAGCTCTGCCGGCAGCTCCAACAGCGTTCGCAGGCCTGCCTGCCAGTGCCGTAAGCGGCGGGCGTCGGTCACAACCTGACAATTCGCGTCACCTCCACGGAGTTGGTGACTGCGTCATAACTAGCTGATCAGTAAGGCAATTCCAGCCTGGCACGGCCTTTGCTCCAACTCCTGCGGGCGTCACCTCTGCGAGGTGGCGCCGTGGAACTGCGAACAACTTTCCCCGGTGTTCGCTCTACTCATGCGCCGCGACGCGTCTTCCCCCGCTCGCGGCGCACATTTTTTGGGCCGTTGACAGCAGGTCAGGTCAGGATCGCGACGTCGAGTTTTCCGGATCGCCGATCGACGTTGAGTCCTACCGCACCGGAGTAGCGGTAGAGGGTGAGATCCACGGAGCTGTCGCCCACCGTCAGATTTCGCAGTGAGACGCGCTCGACTCGCGGCGGCAGCTGCGGATAGCGGAAGGCGATCTGGCGCGCGGCCGCATCGATCGTGAGGCCGAGGCACGCCTGCAGCATGGCAAACACGGCCGCCGCCGCCCACGCCTGCGGCGAGCAGGCCACCGGATAGGCGGTCGGTCCCTTCCCCTCGCGCCGGCGAAAGCCGCAGAAGAGCTCCGGGAGGCGGCCCGACTCGAAGAATGTCGAGGCATCCAACTGCGCCGACAGGATCCTGACTGCGAGCTCCTTGGCAGGCGAGGCCGACAGACCCGCGGCGATCAGCGCGTTATCGTGCGGCCAGATCGATCCGTTGTGATACGCCATCGGGTTGTAGCGCGACTCGCGGTCGGCGAGCGTGCGCACGCCCCAGCCCGTGAAGAAGGTATCCTGTCCCAACATGCGGGCGATGGACTCGGCGTGCTCCGGCGCCGCAATGCCGGAGAACAGACAGTGCCCGGTGTTGGAGGCGCGTACCCGGCAGGGCTCCTTGTAGCCGTCGAGCGCCAAGGCATACAGACCGAGCTCCGGACACCAGAACCTCGCCCGGAAGCGCTCACGCAGAGTGACCGCCTGCTCGCGCTGCGTCCGTGCCATATCGTCATGGCCCAGTGCCTGTGCCAACGCGGCCGCGGCGACGTGCGCGGCGTATGTATACGCCTGCACCTCGCACAGAGCGATCGGCCCTTCGGCGAGGCGCCCGTCGGCGTGAAAGACGGAGTCGCTCGAGTCCTTCCACCCTTGCTGCAGGAGGCCGTGCGCCGAGCGCCGCTGATACTCGATGAATCCATCGCCGTCCCGGTCGCCGTAGCGGTCGATCCACGCGAGGGCCGCGCGGATGTTGGGCCAGATCGTCTCGATGAAGGCGAGATCGTCGGTGCGCCGCCAGTACGCGCCTGCCAACATGACGTAGAGCGATGTCGCATCGATGCTGCCGTAATAGCGCCCGAAAGGGACCTCCCCGAGCGCGGCCATCTCGCCCCGGCGTGCCTCGTGAAGGATCTTGCCGGGCTCGGCGTCGCGCTCCGGTAGGTCACGTGTCGCCTGAGTCGCTGCGAGGAAAGACAGGACGCCACGCGAGATCTGCGGTGCGAGCCACAAGCATTCGAGCGCCGTTATGATGCCGTCACGGCCGAAGGTGGTATCGAACCACGGCACGCCGGCATAAGGGTAGAGACCGGAGCTCGTCTCGGTGAGCAGCATGCTGAGATCTGCTGTCGAGCGCGTCATCCAGGCGTTGAACTGCTCGTTGGACGTTTCCGCGCAGCACAGGAGCCGCTCGCCTTTCGCCCGGGAATGCTCGGCGCGGGCAAGCGCCGCCTGGAAGGACATCACCGCCGGACGCTCCGCGTCGATCGAGCAGGTCACCTTGATCTCGAATACCTGCTCCGCTCTCCCCTCGAGGTGCGCATCGAGCTGCAGCTCCGCGGCGGAGATGCGGCGCGCGCGCGGTTGGCATTCGATCAGGGTGCGCCGCGTCACACCGTCGAGCCCTTGATAGGCGAGCTCGGCCCCATCCTCGGTCAGGCGGGGCTTGTACAGTTGGCCTCTTTGCCGGCGCTCCTCGCCGCGCACCTCGAAGATGTCAGCGAAGTCGGCCGCGAACTCGAGCGTCAGCGAAATCTCGAGCGGCGTGCGGGTGAAATTCCGCACGTGCAGGTGCTCGTAGCAAACCCCTGCGCGAATGAGCTTGGAGCGGTAGATATGGAGCGAGCCGCGGGGGAGCATCATGCTGCCGCCGAGGTAAACGTCAGGATTGGTGAGGTCCACTCCCATCAGCACGTTGTCGCGGCGCACGGCCGAGGAGAGCAGCAGGGGCCGGCCGCCGGCGAGTTTCAGGGCCAGCCGCGACAGAAACCGGGTGCCCTGATGATAGAGGCCCTCCTCGTGACGCGCGCCGGCCGCGATGTCGCCGAAGTCGTTGAAGAGGCCGAAGGTATCGTCGTGCTTCAGCACGAAGGTGCGCTCCGGCACCGGCACCTCGGGCGCCAGGATGTAGAACTCCGTTGCCGCCATGTTCACGCTCGCCGCCGACACCACTTCTTCTCGCAGCTGCGATAGATGGCGCAGTATTCCCGCGCCATGCGGGCGGCGCCGAAGCGGCGCTCGAACTGCCGCCGGCACGCGCGGCGGTCGAGGCCGCGTGCACGCTCCACGCAGGCCGCTGCTTCCTCGATGCTGGTAACGATATAGCCGGTGATGCCGGGGTCGATGACCTCGGGAACCGAGCCTCGCGCGAATGCTATCACGGGGGTGCCGCAGGCCATCGCCTCGATCATCGTCAGGCCGAAAGGCTCCGGCCAGTCGATGGGGAAGAGCAGGGCCAGCGCGCCGCCCAGCACCTCGGTTTTCGTGCTCTCATCGACCTCCCCCAGGTACTCCACGCCCGGGGCGGCGAGCAAGGGCGCGATTTCCTCGGCATAGTACTGGCGGTCGCTGTCATCGATCTTGGCCGCGATCTTGAGCGGCAACCCGGCGCGCCGCGCAATCGCGATGGCCCGGTCCAGCCGTTTCTCCGGCGCGATGCGTCCGAGGAACACGAGGTAGCTTCCCGCGTCATAATGCGGACGGTGCAGCCCGAGGGGCAGGCCATGATGAACGGTTCCCGCCCAGCTCGCCCATGGCAGAGGCGCGCGCTGGGCATCGGAGATCGATACCAGTGGCAGCTCGGCGAACTCGCGGTGCAGCCGCTCGAGGCCGGAGATGTCGAGTCTGCCGTGGAGCGTCGTGAGCACGGGCACGGCGCAGCGCCGCGCGAGCGGCAGATGAATGCTGTCGGTGTGGCAATGGATGACGTCGAACACATCAGCGTGTGCGAACACGGCGTCGACGAGAAGCGCGTGCAGCGCAACGTCGGCAGTGGGCTCGGGCTCGAGGCGCAAGGCCCGGTCGCATACCGCCACGAGCTCGGCCGATGTATGCGAGTCACCGCTCGCAAACAGCGTGACCTGGTGCCCCTGGCTGACCAGCTCCTCGGTGAGATACGAAACCACGCGCTCTGTGCCGCCGTAGAGCTGTGGAGGAACGCTCTCGTAGAGCGGTGCCACCTGAGCGATGCGCAAGGCCGTCCTCGTTGCGAATATTGATTACCGAAGAGCAAAACGCATACCCGTCGCGGAGCGAAACCAACGTCATGACCATACCGGCCGCCTCGCTCGATCCGACATTGCCCTTGCGGCGCGCAAGCCTTGCCGCGCCGGCGGGGCTTTGCGCGTCAGGGCGCGATGCAGTCCGCGCCGCGACTCTGGCCAATGGAATGCGTGTGGTCGTCTGGCCGGTGCGCAACATTCCCAACGTGGCCCTCTACAATTGGGTCCGCGCCGGCAGCCGCAACGAAGCGCCCGGCGCCACCGGCCTCGCGCACTTCTTCGAGCACATGATGTTCAACGGCACGAGCCGTCACCGGCCCGGCGAGTTCGATCGGCTGATGGAAGACGAGGGCGGCGCCAACAACGCGTTCACCAGCGATGACGTCACCGTTTACCAGGACTGGTTCCCGGCGAGCGCGCTCGAGCTCGTGCTCGATCTGGAGTCGGATCGGGTGGCGCACCTCGCCTTCACGCCGCAGGCGATCGAGAGCGAGCGCGGCGTGGTCGCCTCCGAGCGGCGGCTGCGGGTCGATGACAACAGCCACGGCCTGCTCGCGGAGCAGGTGCAGGCGACGGCATTCGTCGCCCATCCTTACCGCTTCCCCACCATAGGTTGGCCGGCAGACATCCAGTCCTGGCGTCTCGAGGACCTGCAGGAGTTCTACCGGACCTACTATGCTCCCAACAACCTGACACTGGCGCTGGCGGGGGACGTCGATCCGGAGCGGGCGATTGCCCTCGCGCGGCGGTACTTCGAGCCGATTCCTGCGCAGGCGCCGCCACCGCCGGTGCGCGCCGTCGAGCCCGAGCAGCTCTGCGAGCGACGCGTATTGATCAGGCGCAAGGCGCAGACGCCGCTCCTGCAGTATGCCTATAAGGCGCCGCGCGCGTCCGACCCGCGCGCTCCCGCCGTGAGCTTGCTGCTCTCCGCGCTCGTCGAAGGCGATGCCTCGCGGCTGCATCGCGCGTTGGTGGAGGACAGGCAGGTCGCAATCGAGGTGAGCGGACACTGGCAGGAGGGATTCGATCCCGGGCTCCTGTGGCTGTCACTGATCCTGCCCGAAGGCGCCGACCCCGAGGAGGCGCGCGAGGTACTCGACACGGAGCTGGCGGCGGTCGCCACGGACGGTGTGACGGAGGCAGAGCTGGAACGCGCGCGCAACCTGGCCACGGTCGGCCTGTGGCGGCGGCTCGCCACCATCGACGGTAAAGCGCAGCTTCTCGGTGAGTATGAGGTGTTTCACGGCGACTGGTCCAAGCTGTTCGACGCGCCTGCGCGGATCGCGGAGGTATCCGGCGAGGACCTGCGGGCCGTCGCCGGCGAAATTCTGAACGACAGCCGCCGCACGGTGGGGGTGTTGGTTCCCTCGGAGGAGTCCCCGGACACGGGCCGGCGCGCCATGCGCGCGAGCGCCGGCACATGACGGTGCGGACCCCGGAGCACGAACGGCTCTCACTCGGCAATGGCGCAGTCCTCATTCTGGTCCCGCGCCGTGACGTGCCACTCGTGGCGTTCAACGCCGTGCTGCGCGGTGGCGGACTCGCGGATCCCGCATCGCGCCCCGGCGTGGCTTCGCTCGTTGCCGGCCTGTTGGAAAAAGGCGCAGGCGAGCGCAATGCCTATGCGTTCGCCGACGTCGTCGAAGGCGCCGGTGGCAGCTTCGGCGCCATGGCCGACCCGGAGGCGATCACCGTCCGCGGCCAGTTTCTCGCGCGTGACCAGCAACTGATGATGGAGCTGCTCGCGGACGCGCTGCTGCGCCCTACATTGGATGGGGAAGAGCTCGAGGATCTCGCGGCCCGGCACATCGAGCTCATCAAAGCGGCCAAGGACTCCGATCCGGCGGAGCTCATCGGCACCTACGGGCGCGCGTTCCTCTTCGCCGATCATCCTTACGGGCGGCCGGTGTTCGGCAGCGAGGCTTCACTCGCCGCCACCGACCGGGAGGATGTGCTGCGCTATTACGACGGCCAGTTCGGCGCCGAAAGGTTGATTCTGGTGCTCGCAGGCGACTTCGACGCCGACCTGCTGGCGCGCATGGCTGCCGAAAGCTTCTCCCGCTGGCCGCAAACCGCCACTGTTGTGCCCACATTGGCGCGGCCGCTTCCGGTCGCTGGCCGGCGCGTGCTGCTGGTCGATTTCCCGGGCTCGGCGCAGACCTACTTCTGGATCGGCAACGTGGGCGTCGAGAAGCGTTACCCCCGCCGCGCCGCGCTCGATCTGGTCAACACCCTCTTCGGCGGGCGCTTCACTTCCCTTCTCAACACGGAGCTGCGCATCAAGTCGGGTCTCTCCTATGGGGCGCGCTCGGGCTTTGCCCGCGGCAGTGTCCCCGGTGAATTTTCGCTGCGCTCCTTCGCGCAGACGGAGAACACCGGCCGGGCGCTCGATCTGGCACTGCAGACGCTCGAGCGCTTGCGGCGGGAGGGAGTGACCCGGGAGATGCTTGCCTCCGCCCGAGGCTACATGCTCGGGCAGTATCCGCTCGGCCTGGAGACCGCCACCGATTGGGCCGCCATGCTGGCGGAGATCGAGCTCTACCGGCTGGGTCGCGGCTACATCGATGACTACCCTGCGCAGCTCGCGGCCGTCGGTGTCGCGGAAGCCCAGGCGGTGATCGAGGAGGCCTTTCCGCCTGCCGATTCCGTGGCCATCGTGGCGATCGGGGATGCCGCCCGAATCCGCGGCGCCCTCGCCGGATACGGCCCGGTATCGCAGATGGCGCTGACCGATCCAGAATTCTCACGACTTTGACGGCCGCCCTTGGGGTTGCACGGCTCAGCCCCCATCTTCGGCACAGACTCCGCCAAGAGACCGCCTCGCTCATGGAATACCGGGATTACTACAAGATTCTGGGTGTTGCCCGCACGGCCGCCGCCGAGGACATCAAGAAGTCCTACCGCCGTCTCGCCCGCAAATACCATCCCGACGTCAGCAAGGAGAAGGACGCCGAGCAGAAGTTCAAGGAAGTGCAGGAGGCTTATGAGGTCTTGAAAGACCCGGAAAAGCGCGCCGCGTACGATCAGCTCGGCAGCGACTGGAAGTCCGGGCAGCAGTTCCGGCCGCCGCCGGATTGGGCGAGCGGCTTCGAGTTCAGCGGCGGCTCCCGCGCGCGCGGGGCCGGCCGCGGACCGGTGTTCGAGGAGGAAGGCTTCAGCGATTTCTTCTCCTCGCTCTTCGGCGGTGCCAGCCCGTTCGGTTCGGCAGGAAGGCGGCAGCCGCAGGCCGGGCGTGACCATCATGCCCGGATCGACATCGATCTCGAGGAGGCCTTCGCCGGCGGCACGCGCACGCTCGACCTGAAGCGGCCGGAGCTGAAGACGGACGGGACCCTGGAGCTGCGCTCGCACACGGTGCGCGTCACCATTCCCGCGGGCGTCACCGATGGTCAGCTGATCCGGCTCACCGGCCAAGGTGAAGCGGCTCCGGGCGGTGGGCGTTCAGGTGACCTGTACCTCGAGGTCCACGTGCGCCTGCACCGCCTCTATCAGCTGGAGGGGCGTGACGTCACCCTGACGCTCCCCGTTGCCCCTTGGGAAGCGGCGCTCGGGGCGACGGTTACCGTGCCGACCCTCGGGGGCGCTGTCGACATGCAAGTACCGGCCGGAGCGCAATCGGGCCAGAAGCTGCGGCTGCGGGGTCGCGGCCTGCCGGGTCAGCCGCCCGGCGATGAGTATGTGCAGCTCAAACTCGTTCTGCCGCCGGCAAACTCGCCCGAGGCGCGCACGGTGTACGAGGAGATGCGAGCAAAGCTCGCGGCATTCGACCCGCGCGCCGATCTCGGCTGAGCGCGGCAGTCACTGCCCGAACGAGCGGTCGCCTGAGGCGAGATAGGCGGCTTCCTCGGCGGTGTTGGTGCGCCGCAGTACCTGGTTGCGATGCGGAAAGCGGCCGAACCGCGCCACGATGGCGTGATGGAGCTGCGCGGACTCTAGCGCGCCCACGAACATCGAGCGGAGCTCTTGCGGTGCCTCGTTGAGGAGTCTGCGGTATGCCGCCACGGACTCCTCCTGGGCGTCGCGCAGCTCCGCGTGCTGCAGCGGCATGTAAAAGAAAATCCTCTCCACCGGACTCAACGCCGCGTCCGCCGCGGCTTGCATTCCCGAGAGGGTCAGCGCGAGCGCGTCGCGGTCCGTGGCAAAGGCGCGCGCCGTGCCCCGGTAGATATGGCGCGGAAATTGATCCAACAGGAGAATGAGAGAGAGGCAGCGTCGCGGGCTGTCCGCCCAGGCGATGAGCCCTCCGGCCGCAGCGCGCTCGACGAGCGCGCCGAAGCGGGAGCGGACCAGCTCATCGGTCTGCTGCTGCTCCTCGGCATCCGAGCCGAACCAGAGCGCGAAACGCTCGCTCATGCCCTCGGGCTTGAGCGGCAGCCTTCCGAACCAGAATTGGCGTATTTCGAGAGCCTCGTCCATGGACTCATTATCACTCGCAGAGACTCTCCAGGTATCCCTGGGCTACCGGCGAGAGGCGCTTGAGCGCCAGAGCACGCGCTTTCGGCGCATCGATGATGTACTCGAGCGGTCCCGAGACCAGCATCTGGCGGATGCGCGGATGCCGCGCCGATGCCCGCGCCATTTTGTTGAGCACGGTGAAGCCGCGGTTGATCTTCTCCCGGGATGCGCGGTTCTGCTCGATGGTGCGCGCGAGGTACTGGCCGAAGCGCGCGTAGAGGAAATAGTCGTCATCGCCGACCTGGAAGCGCGCCTCGGCGAAAAAGTCGGGAAAGTTCTTCTCGAGATACGAGTTGACGCTCCGCAGAGAGGGCCCAGGGTCGCTGTCAGTCGACGCTTTGCTCTTCATGTCGTTCGTCACACCTCCAGGGGTCCGGCGACGCGCGCGGATGTTGAGCCAGTGCACCGCCCAATGCAAGCAAAAAAATAGCCCGCTGAGTTTCCTCAGCGGGCTAATTTTTTGGTTGACTATGATCCGATAGATCGCTGTCAGCTTGCGTCACGGACATCTATTTACTCGGCTGAAACGCTGGGGCCTTTGCCCCGGCCCAATCTCAAAGGCCCGCGTGTCACTCCACGCGTCGGATCGTTCCTGACAGCCCGCTGCAAAAGTTGCGGCCGCCACTACCCGTGCCCGCGTCGACCTCCGGATTTCTGCTTCATTATCCTCCGCAAGTATTTTTGCGCGTACGCATCAACAGCTGCTCTCTCACTGAAAATCATACCGATTCCAGCTTGACTTTTCCGTTGTAATTGGGCAACAGGTGAGGGTCTGCGAGCGGCAGCCACACCCCGAAACGCACTCCTTCCGCGGCGGGAAGGTCGGCTGCCGCGACGCCACCGCGGTGGTATTCCGCGATCAGGCGCACGATGTAGAGGCCCAGCCCGAAATGCGGCCGACTGTCGCTGCCGCTGCGCGACTGCCAGAGCGATTCGAATAGCCGTCCGCGCGCCTCGGGCACGAGCGGCGGGCCTGGATTGTCGACTTCGAGCACGGCGGCTGTCGGTTCGCGCCGCAAGCGCACGGCGATCGTGGCTCCGGGCGGACTGAAGTCGACGGCATTGTCGATGAGCTTGTCGAGAAGCTGCACGATCAGGTCGGGCGCGCCATCGACCTCGAGCGGCTCAGGCGGCAGCTCTGTCGCGAAGCGGCGTTCGGGAAATGCGACCGTGTACGCACTTACGGCGGACGCAATTACCGGTGTCAGGTCGAAGCGCGCGCGTTCGGCGTTGCCGATTGCTTCCTCCACCCGCGTGGCAGCTCCCATGGCCACCAGAATCGCATTCAGGCGCTCGCTTCCCTGCCGCGCCCGCTCGAGATACTGTCGCGCAGCCGCCGGCACCTCCTCCGACTCCAGGTTCTCGAGCGAGGAGCGCACGATCGTGAGCGGTGTGCGGATCTCGTGCGCGAGCTTGCCGGCGAGCGAGCGCAGATAGCCCGTGTACTCGTTCAGGCGTCCGAGGAGGCGAGAGAAGCTGCGCGCGACGTCACCCAGCTCATCGGGTACCGCCGTTTCCGGGAACTGCGTCACGATCCCTTCCCGGGTCAGCGCCGATTCGCTCGCCCGTCGCAGGCGCGACAGGCGGACCGCCAGGCGGGCGGCAAACGCGAATGTGACAATAACCGCAATCGCGCTGGTCACCAGCGTCAGGTCCAGCATCCGGGTCAGGGCTCGGTCCCTCAGGCCCTCGAAGCGGTTGGCGGCCTGTGTCACCTCGAGCTTGCCGATCAGCGCGTGGTGGCCTGTGTCGTAGATCGGAGCGCCGGAGACGATGAATTGCGGCTCGCCGCGCCGGTCGACGAACCGCCGGTAGAACTGTGTCAGGATGCCGGGCTGCGGCGCCAGCAAGCCGGGCACCGCCAGCTCGTCCGACTGGGCGAGGACCGCGCCGCCGGGTGTAGTCACCGACAGCCTCATGCCGGGCTGCATGAACTGGGCGAGATACGGCGTGAGCGACGGCGAGGCGACGATCAGGCGACCCTGGGTGTGCAGGTCACTGCTGCGCAACGTGCCGTAGCTCAGTGGGTTGGCACCGCGCCGATCGCGATCGTCTACCAGGAATCCAAACTGCCTGCCGACCATCGAGAGCGGCATCGCAACCTCGACGTCATATCCGCCGGGCTGAGGCTGCAGTGCACCGACCACCCGGGGATCCTCGACGGCGCTCTCCTCGCCATACTCTCCGGCCTCGATGCGCCGCGCGATGATGGGCCCCGCTCCGGTCAGCGCGAGAAATACCTGCTGTTGCACGCCCTCGGGGTCTTCATAGCCGATCCAGATGCGGTCGCCGAGCGCAGAGGAGTCGAGCGGGCTCGCCCCGGGCGCATCGAACACCGGATTGGGATCGTGCGCCTCGAGCAGCACATAGAGCATCCGGTCATGAATTCCGGTGAGGATTCCGAATCGATGCGATGGGGCGCCGAAGTAGCGCCAGGCCCGGCGGTCACGCGGCCAGTCATCCGGATAACCATCGATGTACGGCGGCGCGGTCAGCACGAGCGGCGTGAGATCATCAGCGCCCGCGCTGGCGGGTTCGGACGCATCGGCGTTGCGGTAGAGGAGATCCATCCGGCCCTGCAGCGAGGCGGCGATGGTCTCCGACACCGCCTGCAGGGCGTGCCGCTCGCTTTCGCGCAGGGCTGCTTCCATCTCCCGTGCGTAGCGGATTCCGTCCCAGGGAAGCACGAGCGTTGCGAGGCCGAGCAGCAGCAGCTTCAGTCGCAACGACATCTATCGTCCTCTCACTCGACCCAGCGGTAACCCATCCCGTATACGGTCTGCAAGGCGTCGAACGCCGGATCGA
>Ga0070741_10000788_pt1 | contig 106733 bp, 91 predicted proteins | sample Coa_R1_4_FD_66440 | JGI IMG/M metagenome (GOLD analysis project Ga0070741, IMG submission 66440) | Surface soil microbial communities from Centralia Pennsylvania, which are recovering from an underground coalmine fire - Coalmine... | ecosystem: Environmental > Terrestrial > Soil > Unclassified...
AGTATCGACGGTGCGAAGTGAAGCCGCGGCAGACGATTCGTTGGCTGCAATACGTGCTCTTAACAGGTTAGGAATAGCGATGGCAGCGATGATCAAAATAATCGCAACCACAATCAACAACTCGATTAATGAAAAGCCCTTTTGTTTTCGCATTTTATAGTCATGCCCCAAGAGTAGTTTCGATCTCCTGCATTTCACTTTTGCAAGTTGAAGCCCAATCAGAGAATCCTCAAGTCCCAGAGGAATTTGACTGATTTTACTAATAAAACAAACATGTGCCACATCAGGATTTACAGTCATAGTGATATTTGTGGCAAATTTCGTCTAAGGTGATCGCCATATTTTGATAGTCGAGACCAAATTAAAAGTCTGCTCAAAAAACAAGGGCCTCGAATGTTGCCATTCGAGGCCCTTTCGGCTTGTACCCTCCCCCAGGTACTTTGCCATACTTTTAACTATTGACCGATCGGAGTCAGAGCCTGGCAAGCCAAAGCCGTAGCGTAGGCTGCTGCAGCGGGAGTGACGAAGCGGACAACGTTATCCGAAGTTCCGCAGAAGCCCTTTACGCCGGTGGTGCCGGCGGTAACCGGGATCGCGTTAGTTACGAAATCGGTAAAGGGCACAACACCCAGTCCAACAGCAGTAATTGTGTATCCGCTCTTGGTTCCGGCTGCGAGTGTTTGGTCGATAATGCAACCGGTAGCGATTGCTGGCGTGCAAGGGCTAGCGCCGCCCAGGTTAGCTAGCGCGGCGGCGTAGCCTTGGGTCGGGTAGGCAGTTTGATAAGAAATTTCCGCAGTATCGACGGTGCGAAGTGAAGCCGCGGCAGACGATTCGTTGGCTGCAATACGTGCTCTTAACAGGTTAGGAATAGCGATGGCAGCGATGATCAAAATAATCGCAACCACGATCAACAACTCGATAAGTGAAAAGCCCTTTTGTTTCCGCATTTAAGTTTCCCTCTTCTCCAGAATCAGATATTTTGGTCTCAGTTGACCCAATTGCCGATTATGTTCGCATTTTAGCCACCAACATTGGAAGTTACCAAAGAGTGGGGCAGATCTTGCGCACGTACTTTATTTTCAAGACTTACAAGCCCTTAGGTAACTTTAATCGACCCTAAAACTGCACCTGCCATGGCTGATAATGCCAAAATTTGTCGGTCACCTGACAACCTACGTCAATTTGGGACCGACAGAACCGACAGCTAAGAACACCTTAGAGAACGAGACTGGAAGGCTTTTTTGCAAACAATATTTGTAACCGAGTGGCTGAGAACAATTTAAACCTGCTGTTTCTCAAATAGAAGATGATTTGATTAAGCGGAGTAGGTACCTGATTTAAGCCACTTTCACAACCATGCATGTAATGTCATCATGTTGCGGCGTGGATCCCACGAAAATGTCTACTTGACTCATCATTTGGCGGAGCAGTTCGTCCGGGGTTGATGTTGCGGCAAACTGTAAGACATTCAGCAATCTCTGTTCCCCATATTCTTCTTCCAACTCGTTCACAGCTTCTACTAATCCATCGGTGAAAATCAGCAGGCAATCCCCGGATTCAAGTACTACATCTCCCGCCTGATATTTTCCGTCGACCAAGATGCCAAGTGGCACTCCCCCCATCGAAAGCCGCTCGACTGTTCCCGCTTTTCGCCGCAGAATGGGTGCGTTATGCCCAGCATTTATGTATGTAAGATTTTTGCTGCTCGAATTAAACTCAGCGAGAAATGCGGTTGTGAAACGCAATCCGCTTTGGCTATTCGTGCAAGCATAGTGATTCATCCCGGAAATCAGGTCCGGCAAAGAACAAGGAACCGCCGATAAAGTCTTAAGGCTGGCTTGAAAGGTTGCCATGAGCATGGCTGCCGGGATGCTTTTTCCGGCAACGTCGGCAACCGCCATTAAAAATACCGGCTCGGCATTTTCCGAAGTTGGACGCTGAAATACGTCATAGTAGTCTCCGGCGACCGTGTTTGCAGCCCGGGTCGCGAATGCAATCGCGAGTCCGGAAATGGCAGGCGGAGCCGCTGGGAGGAGCCATTTCTGAATATCGCGAGCGATCTCCAAATCACGTTTCATCACTACGCGATCGGCGATTTCCAGCATCAGCAGGATGAACAGCAGCACCCCTCCAAAAAAATGGAAATCAAATTCCTGAATCTCCACTTCGCCTGATCTACCGTGATAACTGAAACCTCCGGCCGGGAAAATTAGAAGCACAATTCCGAGCAGTAACAGCACCCTTCGAGCGGGAGTAAGCTTCTCCAAAATGGCCCAAGCCAGCTCTTGGGCCGTATGAAAGAAATTGTGCCGCCAAGTTCGTTGCGGTGCACGGGCGTCGAAATCTCGCTGGTAGAGCCGATAGCTGGAGCGGGCGTCGGCGTGAAATTGCTTCCAGAGTTGGCTGATTTCTAATCCATCTGTAACACGCTGCCAGAATTGGTCGAGTTGCGCGACGAACTCATGCCGCCTAGGGGTAGGTTGCCTGGCAGGTTGTGGGGAGGAGGCCATCTTCTGAATCAGCGATTATAGTCGAGTGGTTCGTTTCTGACGGTGGTCCAGGTTACCTGACCGATCGATAGAGTTTAAAACAACGAAAGCTGCTTTTCTGACTTCTGAACTTGTCGCTTGTCTTGCGAATAGCGATCGTATTTATTTTGAATTCCGTACTTTTCCCGCAAGCGAGCCATCAGCTGCGATAGACGTTTGCGATACGGCTGCGGTAAGAACGCGTTGCCGGAGTAACGGTCTGCATAGGTTTTCACTAACTGGGGAAATTGTTTTTCCAAGAAGGGCAGAAACACCGCCGCTGAACAAGGTTTCAAAAAAAGTGCATTGGCGAAAATGTACTTGCCACCAGCTTCGGCAGTTGCGCGAACCACTGCCTCCAAGTCGCGCGCAGAATCCGTTATACCCGGAAGAACCGGCGCGCAGTTCACTCCCGCTTGTACTCCGGATTCATTCAGTTTGCGCATTGCATCCAGCCGCAAGTCTGGTCTGGGAGCACGTGGCTCTAGAAGACGCGCCAGATCTGTGTTTAGCGTCGTAATCGTGATATTCACGAATAGCTGATTGTTCCTTGCGATATTTTGCAAAACGTCAATGTCACGCAAAATCAGATTCGATTTAGTCACTATGCCAAGCTCCAAGCCGCTGTGCTTGCTAATTTCCTCGAGAATGGCCCGTGTTACCTCGTAACGTTTTTCTGCAGGTTGGTATGGGTCAGTAGCAGTACCCAGTGCAATATCTTCGCCCGGCTTTACGCGGCGCAACTCTTGCCGCAATAAGTTTGCCGCGTGCTGCTTTATATAAATTTTCTTTTCAAAATCTATGCCATCCCGCATCTCCATGAATTCGTGCGTATAACGCGCATAGCAGTACTTGCATGCGAACTCGCAACCGCGATAGGGATTGATAGTCCAGGCAAATGGCATGCGAGTGCCTGTGCAGCGGTTTAAAAGAGATCGTGCAGGCAGCGTGAAGTACTCTACATCGTACCCTTCACGGATTGATTCCCCTTGGGCCGCTAAACGCGCAATTCCGATTAGCTTGCTACTGGGATTGTCAATAAAGGGGAGTGTGGCCATGAGCGTATATTCGCTTTTTATTCGCCCAATCGTAATCCTGGCTTATGGCACTGTCAAGCAGGGTTCGATACTTGAATGGCGGTGGTTGTCCGAGATCAGGAGAGACCCAATTTTTCGAAAAGCTTGCGAAGTGGAAGAAAGCCAAGTCGGTCTTAGGCGGCGAAGATCTCTATCTTTGACGTTTAGATATGGGGCTGACGAATGTAAATCGATGACCTAATTCTGCTACCATTCGGCCATCATTTCATCAGATCAACATGCATGTGTTTGCCACTATTGCCGGCATAGCGGTATTACTTACCGTCTTACTCGATGCTTTTGAAACCGTTGTTCTTCCACGCCGCATTCGACGCGTACTACGCCTCTCCTCATTTTTTTACCGCAGCACTTGGATTCTCTGGATAAGGATGGCTCGCCGCATCGGATCACCCAGCAAGCAAGAAAACTTTTTGGGGTACTTCGGGCCCTTGTCTCTTATTGTCTTGCTCGCGCTCTGGGCGGCGGGGCTTATTTTCGGATTTACCCTGTTGCAGTTTGGAGCAGGAGACCACCTGCAGCTGAACGGGCAGCCAGTCAAATTTTACGAGTTGGTTTATCACAGCGGGGAAACTTTTTTTACCTTGGGCTATGGGGATATCGTGCCCACGTCGAAGATTGCGCGCTTTTTGGCCGTTGTTGAGGCCGGAATGGGTTTCGGTTTTTTGGGAACCATAATCGGATATTTGCCTACTATTTATTCTTCGTTTTCTCGGCGAGAGATCGAAATATCTTTGCTCGATGCACGCGCTGGCTCTCCGCCTACAGCTGCGGAGTTGCTTGGCAGGTTCGGCAGTTCTCCCCGTCAAGACCTCGTAGATCAGATTTTTCGCGATTGGGAGAGATGGGCTGCCGAGGTTCTTGAGAGTCATATTTCATATCCGGCACTGAGTTTTTTTCGCTCGCAACACAGTAATCAAACCTGGCTGGGCGCGCTTACGACCATCCTCGATACTACTTCGCTGCTAATCGCGGGAGTGGAAGGCATACGTAGCAATCAGGCAAAAAGCACATTCGCCATGGCTCGTCATGCGGTCGTGGATTTGTCGCAGATTGTGAATGCCAGCTACGATCCACATGTTTCCGACAGGCTGTCTTCAGAAGAACTGGCCAGACTACGCATAGCATTATCCGATCGCGGGTTGAAGCTTCGCGAAGGAGCGGAAGCCGAACAGAAGCTCGCCTATCTGCGTTCGCTCTACGAACCCTATGCGATCGCAATGGCGCGCAATCTATTCATCAACTTGCCTCCATGGATCCATCCAGAAAAGAAAAAAGATAACTGGCAAGCTGGCCCTTGGGATCGTGCGATTCAGGCAAGAAGTTTGGCAGCTTTAGGTAGCCCGCACGAGTCTATCCGGGCAGTTGATGATCATTTTTGAGCTGGTGAACGGAGACAACACATGACATGGCAGACTCCAAATAAGCGATGGATGGCGGTTTTGAATCTGCTTGTATTTGGTGGATTATTGAGCGTGGTGGCACAACTCAGCACACCTAAAACTCCTGATGCTTTGAATGTGCCAGATGCTAGTCCATTGCGACTGAAAGCTCATGGCGATGGTGTACAGATCTACGAGTGCAAAAGCCCGGGAGATGCTGCCGGACAATTCAAATGGGTATTAAAAGCTCCTGAGGCTGACTTGATCGACGAAAAAGGAAAGAAGATTGGTAAACACTATGCCGGCCCTACTTGGGAAGCGAATGATGGCAGCAAGGTGATTGGCGAACTACAACAGCACGTGGATGCACCTGGTCCTGACGCGATCCCATGGTTATTGCTGAAGGCAAAGTCGAATGAAGCGCGGGGAATATTCAAGAATGTGACCTATATCCAAAGATTGGATACTGAAGGCGGTAAGCCTCCAGTTGCGGGTTGTGATTCTGGACATCCTAACGCTGAAGTGCGTGTTCACTATACCGCCAATTATTATTTTTATGGGCCATCAAAACCGCCAACCAATAAATGAGTTTTCAGTGTTTTGGCTGAATGAAACCTTTGCGGCGCTGCTCGCTATAGCGGTGAAGCGCATCGCTGATAATTGGATAGGCTTCTCCAGCAGGCCGGATTTCGTCCACTTCGACGGCTTTGCCTTCCAGTTGCTTATAGTCCTGAAAGAAGCGACGCAGCATAATTAAGCGGTGAGCGGGCATTTCGGCGGCTTCACGATAAGAATTGAACTCGGGATCTTCGGTTGCTACGGCAATAATTTTGTGATCTTTTTTACCGCCATCAATCATGGTCATCACGCCGATCGTGCGAGCGTGGATAATGGTTAAGGGCACGACCGTTTCCTGGCAAAGTACGAGCACATCGAGCGGATCGTCGTCTTCGGCGAGAGTTTGCGGAATGAAACCATAATTGGCAGGATAATAAACTGCGGAGTAAAGCACGCGATCCAGCTTAATCAGGCCGCTAGTTTTGTCGAGTTCGTACTTTACGCTTGATCCGAAAGGGATTTCGACAACGCTTTGAAACTCGTGCGGCAACTTGTCGCCAGGAGTAACATCGTGCCAGGGATGAATCATAAGTTTTAAGAGACCTCGGTGTAATTAAGAAGCAGCTTACATTCTATCGGATGGGCGTGCAGGGTGCCTTTTCGGGAAGTTGGCGGATGTGCTCTTGACCCTGTGATCTCGCTACGCGTAGAGTTTGATTGTTGAGACTCAGAGTTCGATTATGTCTACTGAAACGCGCAAATTTCTAAAGTTTGGCGGCGCTACGGCGATCATTCTTGTTTCGCTCGCATATCTTGCCTACACGGGTGTCCAGCAAAGCAAGAGCTACTATGTCACTATCAAAGAGTTGCGAGGAATGGGCGACAGCGCGTATTCGAAGCGCTTACGAGTTGCAGGAAATGTCCAGCCGGGATCGATCAGACGCAACGGTCCTAAGGTTGATTTTGTTCTGATAGAAAACGATAAAGTTCTAAACGTCGCATATAGTGGTACCGAGCCTCCGCCGGATACTTTCAAAGATAACGCCCAGGCGTTGGCCGAAGGCAGTTTCGGAAGAGATGGCGTATTCCACGCAAAAGCGCTGCAAGCTAAGTGCGCTTCAAAGTACGCGCCGCAGCAGCAGGGAAATCCAGCTAATGGCGCCACCCCAAGTGAACCCGGCAAGAGCATGACGCAGGTACAGAGTAATAGCGGCAATAGCATGCTGAATTAGCAAGCTGCTCAGTATTTCAACTTTTCAATCTAGCCAAGAAACGCAGCCGCATGTAATCGGCTGTCCAGCGTCCTTTTTCATCACACAACACCGTGCGGAGAAGCGCCACTGCTTCCTCTAATGCTGATGAGTGCTCGGCTTCCGGCAATTGTCGAATAAAAGGCATACCGAAGGTTCTGAGCCATCCTGTCATGTCTGTGGGAAGTGGAGTAGGGCGCGGGATTAATTCGATGTACTCGACATCAAAGCCACATTGCTCCAGTCGTGTTCGATAGTTGTCCACCGTTGGAAAGTACCAAGGATTGGCGGAAGCGGCATTCGGGATGCCGTGGCGTTGCAGAACTGCAATCAATGCGACTGTAACTGCAGCAACACATCCATGTCCGCCCAGCTCACCTGCAAATCGGCCCGTCGGTTTCAGTGCCCGTCGTACACCAGCAATTACAGCATCTGGATCCTTACTCATCCAGTGCAGCGCCGCATTGGAAAAGACGCCATCAAATTCAGCATTGAACGCGAGATTGTAGCCATCCATGACCCTGGCATTGATCCCGCGCTGTTTTGCCGCTTCGACCATTTGTGGCGAGGAATCTACGCCAGTTACGGACGCACCAAACGCAGCGACTTTTTCGCTGAGTACGCCATCGCCGCATCCGAGGTCAAGAATGCTCTCACCAGGCCGGGGATCAAGCAAATCGAGCACTGGCTGCCCAAGCGTTGGCACAAAGTGGGCATGTTCGGCGTAGTGGTTGGCGTTCCAGGTTTGCATAACAGTAAGTTTTCTATGATAAATACGTTGCGATTAAATGCACAGCTCAGAAAATGCCCAATGTTCCGTGCGTGGAATTCTAGTGTCCGGTAAACTCTGTGCTGGGGAATTGCGCGCAAACTTACCGATAGCCCTTTGACAAATACCCTAAGCGAGAAAAAAGTCGAGAATCCCGTCGTCATTATTGCGGATCTCATCAAGCAATTTGGGCGCTTTGCCGCTTTGCGTGGCGTGAGTGCCGAGTTTGCTTCCGGCAAACTTTATGCAGTTCTCGGCGACAACGGGGCCGGGAAGACCACTCTGCTGCGTTCTCTCGCCGGGCTGACCCGACCCTCACGAGGCAGCATCTCGATCCTGGGATCAACCGATCTTCGTTCTGTGTGCCACGAGATTGGTTACATGGCGCATCCTTCGCTTCTGTATGACGAGATGAGCGGCATGGAGAATCTCCGCTACTTTGCCCGTTTATATGGGATTGATGACGATCAGCGCTGCGCGTCTGCCACTGCTTCCGTCAAGCTCGATCCGGCGCTGACGCGGCCTGTCGGACATTATTCGCAAGGCATGCGGCAACGAATGTCGTTGGCGCGCGCGTTGCTCAACGATCCTAAAATACTTCTCTTGGACGAACCGTTTTCCAATGTAGATGTCCGTTCCGCGCGTGGGATGATTAGTCTACTTGTCCAAATGAGGGATGCCGGGAAAACCATCTTCGTAGTGACCCATCAAGCAGCACTGCTTCAAGGGGCCGCTGACGAGTTTGTGATGATGGAAGCGGGAAAAATTATAAGTCGCAGCCGTGATCTTAAATCCGCGCTGCCGCAATCAGAATGAGCACTTCGTTCAAAATCACGCGAGCGACCCTGGCCAAAGACATCCGCCTGGAATGGCGTTCCAAAGATGCCATCAATTCCATGCTGTTTTTCGCTTTGCTGGTAGTTGTGATTTTCAGTTTTGCATTCGATCCAACGGCCGAAGAATCGCGACACATCGCAGGCGGACTGATCTGGGTGGCTTTCCTCTTTGCTGCTGTAGTAGCACTCAACCAAACGTGGGCAAGGGAATTGCGTAATAGTGTGCTCGACGGATACCGGGTTTCCCCGGCTCCGGCAAATCCCTTATTCCTCGCGAAAGCTTTGGGGAACTTCCTGTTCGTGGCAATGCTTGAAGTTCTGATGACCCCTTTATTTATCATCTTCTACGGATTGCGCGCTTTAGGGCCAGCGTGGGAGTTACTGCCGGTCGCAGCGCTTGGCACCTGGGCATTGGTCGTGAATGGAACTTTTTTCGCGGCCATGTCCCTGCGCACACGCAATCGCGAAATTATGCTGCCATTGCTGCTGTTCCCGATTTCCATTCCAGCGCTGCTTGCTATGGTCAATGCGACGCAAAATATCCTTACTGGCGAGGAGTCAGCCCGGTTCTGGATCGTATTGCTCGGAACCTATAATGTAGTGTTTACTATTGCTTGCTTACTTTTATTCGAGATAGTGTTGAATGCGGAATAAAATGCCGTCCCGAGTCTATTTCTCTTAATCTCTAATACGCTGTTTCTCGATTACGATTTTTTAGAATGAAACGAGCCTTCCTGATTCTCGCAGTTCTTTCCATTGCCTTATTAGGATTTGCCACCTACGAAGGACTGTTTGTCGCGCCCACGGAACAGACAATGGGCGACGTGCAGCGAATCTTTTACTACCACGTGCCTTCGGCTTGGACCGCTTTTTTGCTGTTCTTTCTCAATTTCATCGCGTCTGTGCTGTATTTGATTCGCGGGAACGATTTTGCGGACCGCTTCGCAAAATGGATAGCAGTTCTGGTGGGCGTGGCCGGATGCATTGCTGCATTCGCGATCAAGCCCATGCCGTACGGAATCGAACCATCTTCGGTAGCCACCACCGCTCTTGCAATCACAGGTATATATTTTTTAATCAGGAAGTACTTTCCCGACGAACGTACAGACGTGCTGGCCCTAGTTGCGGCTGAAGTGGGAGTCGTCTTCTGTACAGTTGTCCTTGTGACAGGTCCTTTGTGGGCGCGCCCAGTCTGGGGTATCTGGTGGACGTGGGATATCCGGCTCACCTCCACGCTCGTGCTTTGGCTCATCTATGTGAGCTATTTGGCTCTTCGCCGCTTCTCAACGAGTGGGCAAACGCCTTCCATAGCGGCTGCGTTAGCCGTATTCGGAGCGTTGGATGTCCCGTTGGTTTATTTTTCAATCTGGATCTTCCGTACACAGCATCCTCAGCCGGTCATTGGAGGCGGAGGCTCGATTGATCCCCGCATGCTGCATATCTTACTGATCAATTGGCTCGCGTTTCTTTCCTTTGCCGCGCTTCTATGCTGGGCACGTTACCAACTGGAGATACTGCATCGCAAAGTTGAAGAGACACACGCGCTTGAAGCGCTGCTCGAACCGGAAGGCAAACGATGAATTCCATCCATTATCTCAAAGCTGCTTATGCCGCCACCTGGATAATCCATTTAACCTATATAAGCATTCTCTATCGCCGTTATCGAAGGCTGCGACGAGAAATTGACCAATTGAAAGGGAAGTAATTCAGAGATATTGTATTCGGTCAGCGCTACTGCACGCTCAAAACATCCGCAGCCGGAGTGGTGCCCAGGAATTCATACTCTTCAATCAGTGCGGCTACGCCGATTCTGGAAACAGGCAATGGAGCTTCGACTCGCACTACTCTCGCTTTAAAGCGAACGCGTAGGGAGTCAGTTAACGTGATGTGAGGAGGGAAAGTCGTAATCACCTCGATGCGAGTGCCTTCCGCGACTGGACGATCAAGATAGAAGAACACGCCGCGTGCGCTGACATTTTTCGTTTCCGTTAATAGTTCAGCGTCAGCCGCATTGCCAGCTATAACATCGATGAATTTGACGGAGGCTGGCAGACGCATGTCAAAGCGTCGCATGGTTCGCCGTTCCTGCGGGTTCGAGATGTCTCGATTCTGTTCGGAAAGCATTGCTAAAAAGTTTCCTCGAAATCGGAAACGAATGCGCAACAGCTTGTGCTGCTGAGGATTCTATCATCCTGGATGAAGAACTAAATTACTTCTTTGCTGGTTGCAATAGTAAAATCAAGCAGGGATTGCTGTGGTACATCCCATCAGAACATTTTTGGAAGTCATTGGGAGGAAGCGGAGTTTCGACGCATATATTTTACCGTTGACCGGCATCTCGACTCTGTGCAGCCCGCATCTGATTATTCCAGGCACTGGTAAGACTTCGCACCTTGACAGTCTATCCGTCAGATGTTTAAGTAGTTATTTAATTTTACGTCCATTTTGAGTGGCCGTTTGCCCATGCCGCTTCGCAGGCGCGGGACGGAGTTCTGTTCGTTGCGCCATCTTCTTTTTCCATGATTGTGAATCCGGAGGAGCTAGTGAGATTGAATCGCCGTGGATCAGGTACAAACCATGTACCGGGCCGTGTAATAGCCATGCTGTTCGTTTTGGTTGCTGGAATGGGAGCTTTGCTGCGGCACGATGCCGGTTCCAAGCGGCCAAACCTAAAAGTTGCGTCACGGCAGTCACTGGCTCAAGCGAATCCGCTGCGTGCTCTATCCGTTTATGGTCATTTGCCTCTCGCCTTCGAACGGAATGTCGGTCAGACAGATCCCAGTGTTAAATTTTTAGCGCGGGGTAGCGACTACGCCTTATTTCTGACGGGAAAAGAGGCGGTGCTGGCACTGCAAGCTTCTTCTCGTCATTCGTCGAAATCGTCAGGATTGACCATGTCTTCGGTTCACATGGCTCTGGTGGGAGCTAATACCTCGTCCGAGGTCATTGGTTCGGACAAACTCCATAGCGTCAGCAACTACTTCATTGGGAATAATCCTTCGAGGTGGCACAGCAATGTTCCGCAATTTGCCCGGGTTCGTTATCAGGCTGTGTATCCGGGAATCGATCTGATCTATTACGGACGTCAGGGACAACTGGAATACGACTTTGAAGTTGCTCCGGGAGCCGACCCTAAACAGGTCGCATTGCAGTTCGATGGATCGGACAAAACCACTCTAAGCCCGAGTGGCGATCTGGTGTTAGTCACTGCAAGCGGAAACGTAAGGCTGCAGGCGCCTCGCGTTTATCAAAAATACGGACAAGAAGAAAAACCGGTTGCGGCGAAGTTTGTATTTCGTGGAAAAGATCAAATCGGTTTTGAATTGAGAGACTACGATCGAAGCCATGCACTTGTCATTGATCCGGTGCTGACCTACTCGACATATCTGGGAGGAAGTGGTGACGAAAGTTGTTCAACCATAACTGGCAATACAGTCATGCCCGGCTTAGCGAACCCTATTCCAGGCACACCGGGATGTCCCGCCATTGCGGTTGATTTAGGCGGCAATATGTATATCGCCGGTTCGACAACGTCGTTGTCTACTACTTTTCCAGGGAACCCGGTGGGAGGAAGTCTGCACGGTACTGCCAATGTATTCGTCTCGCAATTCAATTCCACTGGTTCGGCACTTTCCGTAACCTATTTGGGCGGAACGGATGCCAGCGAAGTCGATTACCCGGCAGGGATCGCCGTGGATTCAGGCCTCAATGTGATTGTGGCGGGAACTACAGATTCAGCCACCTTTCCTGTGAGCGGGAGCCCTTTTCAAGCGAGTCCTGGCGTATCCGGAACCAAACATATATTCGTTACACAGTTCAGCCCCGGCGCTATCGGCCATCCATTCACAGGGAATCCTTCGATTCCTCTGAAGTATTCAACCTATCTCTTTGGGAACGGTATTGACCTTGCGTCCGGAGTAGCAGTCGATACACTTGGAAATATTTATGTGACTGGCACCACGACCTCGACCAATTTTCCAACTACAGCGACTAGGTTGCCTTTTACTTCTCCCGGTTCAAGCGAATTTTTTTTCAGCAAGCTGAATCCTAACCTCAGCGGTACTGCGGGCCTTTTGTATTCGACATATATTGGCGGTACCACGACGCCAGCCGGCGCTACTCCTGTCGCTACGGGCGGTGGTATTGCGGTGGACAGCAATTGCAATGCTTACGTCACGGGGGGCACGAACTATACCAATTTGCCCGTGGTGAACGCATATCAGGCTGCTCCTAACGGCGGCATAGATGCGTGGCTCGGCGAATTCAGAGTCCCACTAGGTTCTACATGCAGTTCTCCGAATGCTTCTGAGTACCAGCAAAATTATCTGACTTACTTTGGCGGGACCGGAACTGACATCGCTTATGGTGTTGCAGTCGATTCGGGTCTTAACGCTTACATCACTGGTGGCACGAATTCGAACGCTATCGCGGCTGGAGGCATAGGTGGATTCCAACCTATCTTAGGGTGTGCAACAGCGAATACTACCTGTCCTGTGCCGGATGCATTCATCGCTAAATTTGCTCCGCCCAGCACTACGGGTACAACGCCCGGACTCGTCACACTGAATTATTTTACTTACCTCGGCGGCGTTGGAACGGATGTGGGTTTAGCGATTGCGGTCGATAACAATTCAAATGCGTTCGTGACAGGTTTAACGGACGGAAATTTTAATATTCCTCCCACCGATGTCCCTCTGCTAAACGAAGGCTCTTATCAAGGTGGCAGTTATGACGCGTTTTTTGCCCGGATACTAACCAGTTCTTCAGATACGTGTCAGACAGGTATTTGCCCCAGCAACACCAGTTACCTCGGCGGAGGTGGCAGCGACATAGGCACCGGCATCGCAATGGACAATCAGCAAAATGTCTACATGACGGGCGAAACTGGCTCAGGTAATTTCCCAACAGCCAATCCGTTTCAGGCGAACCTAAACGGCACGAGCGACGCCTTCGTCACTAAGCTAGGACCGGTTGCGAATTTCACAACGAAAGTCACTACCAGTCCGCTGCAGGTGGGAATAGGAAATGCGGTTACCTTTACTTACACAGTTACTAACATTGGAGATCAGGTCAGCGGAGTCGTATTTAGCGATTTTCTAAGTTCGGGGGGCGCGACACTTGTATCAGCTACTGCCTCTCCAGGAGGTGCTTGCCCGACGGCACAAAATTCAATCGTCACCTGCAGCATCGGGAACATGACAACAGGCGAAGTCGCGACAGTGATCGTGACTGTTACTCCTAAAACTTCAGGATCGGTCACGAATAGCGGTGGTGTTACCCAGCCAGTCGCGCAGCCAATAGTGAATGCCACCCCTGCGACCGTCAATGACTATTCGATCACAGCGATTCCTCCAAGCACGCAATCAGTTCCTGCTGGTGTCCCGGCAACATACACTTTACAAGTCACTCCGACAGGCCCTATTCCGGAAACCATAACATTAAGCTGCGGCACCCTCCCGACGGGCGTGGGGCAAAATTTTAATAATGCTACGATCGCAAATCTTACCAGTGGTGGGGCGGTGAATCGCACGCTTGTTCTTACCACCACCGCACGAACGACTACGAGTACTCGTCTTTGGCAAAATGGCGGGCCTCTATTCGCTACATTGCTGCCCATCTCTGGATTGACACTCCTTGGTATCGGAGCTTCCCGCAAGAAGTCGTGCAAAAGCTATTGGCTAATGACTTTGGCTTTAGGCGCATTTTTCGGATTAGTGCTCTTACAGGCGGGTTGCGGCGGGAGTAAAAGTGTAACCACAACTTCGGGGACGCCCGCCGGAACCTACACTATCGTTGTGAACGCGACCTCTGGATCAATTGTGCGGTCAACGACTATACAACTAACTGTGCAATAGCTTTTCTGAAACGCGAAAGCCGGACTCAAAAAGTCCGGCTTTTTATTTTTGGAAGAGAAGGGAATGAATAGAGCGCTTAAGCTCCCGCAGATAATTTGTGATGGCTCTTGGGATGGCTTTGAGCGATACCGTACTGACGGATTTTGTAAAGCAAAGCCTTATAGCTGATTTGTAGTTGCGCAGCTGCCTGCTTACGATTCCAGTTGGTATCTTCAAGGGCGCGAGCTATAGCTTCTGCCTCAGCCTCATCTTTTGCGCCTCGAGCTACAGATTTCAAACCTCCACTAACTCCGTCTGATGCTCCTCGCAAAGCGGGGTCTGAATGTGAGCCGCCGTCTTCTTTCGGTTTGAGTTCGTTTATTGCCAACTTTTCATCGCCCAGAACCAAGTAGCGCTTAATAAAGTTGTTTAATTCCCGCAGATTGCCTGGCCATGGATAAGCGAGACATGCCTGCATCAGCTCGGGCGAAAATGGCAGGGGCGCACGGGCGTACTGCTCAGACATTCGCGACATAAAATGCTTCAGCAAGATAGGAATTTCTTCCTTGCGTTCGCGAAGCGGGGGAATCTGCAAGGTGAAAGCATTCAGCCGGTAATAAAGATCTTCGCGTAAACGTTTGTTGGCTAACGCCTCGGGAATATCGATGTTAGTCGCGGCGAGAATGCGGACATCCACCTTGATAACGGAGCGGCCCCCTAAACGGGAAAACGTTTGATCCTGCAAAACGTGCAGTAGTTTCGCCTGCAGCCCGAAAGGCATCTCCCCGATTTCATCGAGCAGAATCGTGCCTTTGTTGCACTGTTCGAACTTGCCGGGTTTGGGATGAGTTGCTCCCGTGAAAGCTCCAGCTTCGTAGCCGAATAACTCGCTTTCCAACAAATCTCCTGGCACTGCGGCGCAATTTACCTTCAGGAATGTGCGATGCGCTCGCGGAGACAGTTTGTGGATCAGGCGGGCCATAACCTCTTTGCCGGTACCGCTCTCTCCCAGCATGAGGACTGGAATATCAACATTCGCCACCAGCGCTGCCTGTGAGCGAAGCTTCCGCATATTCGGGCTGGCGGCTACGAAGAATACATCTTCGGCAAGCTCCTCGACATCGCCGGAATAGTTCTGCTGATTTGTTCCCAGGCATTGATCGATAACTTTATCGAGTTCCGCTTTTTCAAAGGGCTTGGTTAAGTAGTCCTGGGCTCCGAGTCGTATGGCTGAGACCACTTTTCTGGTATCGCTGACGCAAGAAAGCATTACGACTTTTAAGCCAGGTTGGAGCTGACGTAATTGTTCAAGAGTCTGCAAGCCATCGATTCCCGGCATAAGGAGATCAAGCAGCACGAGATCGGGTTCAAGGCCCTTTTGCACCCGTTCAAGTGCTTCTTCGCCAGTGCTGGCGGTTTCAACTTTGTAATCGTCCACTTCCAGCAAAGTCTTGATGTACCGCAGCATGCCCGGTTCATCATCGACCAACAAAATCTTTGCTTTATCACTCATCAGCTTTTACCTTTGGCGGCCGCAACGGCTGCGGGCTTAAGCGGAACAATAAAAGAAAACTTGGATCCTGAACCGGGTTCGCTTTCTACCCAAATTTTTCCACCCATGTTCGATACCAGGCGGCGTGCAATAGGCAAGCCCAATCCCATGCCTTCGGATTGCTTCTCAGTTTGAGGAAGACGAAAAAAATCGTCGAAAACCTCAATATGGTATTCAGGCGGAATTCCTGGCCCTGTGTCAGATACGCTCACCTTGACGGAATTGACATGCGTCAACTCTCGCCTCCTCCGTTCATGGGGAACAGTCGTTTTACTGGATGTCCGCCGCTCCCACAAATATGGTTCAGCGTGCAACCAGACAGTGCCGCCATTTGGAGTAAATTTCGATGCATTTTCAAGCAGATTGGAGACAATCCGCTCGATTTTTGCAGTATCAAAAGAAAATTCTGGAACCTTGTCGTTCGCTAGGAAGTAAAGCGCCAACCCTCTTTCCTGAAAACGCGGCGACCACAGACGGCAAACTTCCGAGAGGCAATTATTCATATTGCCCATCTCATATCGCATTCTCGTCTCGGCAGTTTCCAGTGCGCTAAAACTCAGAAAGTCCTGAATAAAGTGCTGCAAGCGCTGTCCACTGGAGCGCATATCACGCAATATTTCGTGCTGGCGTTCATTTAAGGAGCCCAACTTCTCGCTCTGCAACAACTCAACGTAGCCATTCAAAATGGCCAATGGTGTCTTCAAATCGTGAGCAGCTGAGCCTAACGCATTGTTGGTACGCGTAAATCGCTCGCGCAATTGCATGAGTTCCTGCAATTGCTGATTGCAAGTCGCGTTAAGACAACGTTCCCCCATATTGAGCCGTTCTGGACGGATATCCGATGTGGCTACAGAAGATTCCGGTGCTTGTGAGACACAAATATTTTCCCGAGACTGACCCATGGTTATAAACTCGTGATTTTTACTATCGGGGAGGGGGGAAGCACCGACATCAGAGCAATCGCCGTTCAGAAATGCTATGACACACCTCCTAGCGTGTCAATTGAAAAAGGACAGATAAAAGTCACATAAAGAGTAAATATTTTCTTTCCGAGCACGCAATAATTCATAAGCTGAAACAGGATTTTTCCCGTGTATGTTGCTGATCAATAAGGCTTAAATTGGAACGTCCGTTTCGCGGTTTCGATTTAACTTGTGGGTGTACTCATCGTCGGTCCCGAGGTACTTCCGATTACTCACGTAATGGGCATTAAAACTGACAATTAGGAATTTCTCAGCGGAACGCAGGCTGTTGGACGAATTTGGTCAGTTTCACAAGGCGGAAACGAAAGTTGTCCTGCTTTGCGGGGAACTTTGGACCCCTAGATGCTGCTTTCATGCCTTCATCGCACTAAATGAGGTATTGGCTTGAGTAGTTATAAACCAGATACCGAACGCAGGAAATGGGAACGTCTGCCATTAGCTATACCAGTGTTTGTGCGCAGCTCTGACGACACAGGTAAAGAATTTCTTGAGTTTGCGACAGCCTGGAACATCTCCGCAGGCGGTGCTTTGGTGGCTGTCAAACGGTCTCTGCGGCTCTCCTCGCAGGTTTTGCTGGAAATTCCTAGCCCGCCTTTGTCTACACAACCGCCTCGCTCTAAAGGTACCAATAGTTTTCTGGCAAAGCCAGTGTGGGTAACGCATGCTGACACTCACCATATTGTAGGTCTAAAATTTCTGCATCCTATTCCCACCGACACCCCACAGCGCGTCAGTAGCAAAAGGAAAGTTGCTTCTTCGGAGTGAAAAGATTTTCCTACATAATCCGGCACCTCTAGGCTATATCCCAAACCTTCGTCACTTCCCTCGTGACGCTTACAGAATTATCGTAAGTTGGTGACCGCATTAAGATTAGGCATACTTGAGAGGCCAATCCGTCAGGCGGCGTTAGTTTGGCCGCAGGGATGCACATACAGACTACGTAAAAATCTAAGGCCCAAAAATGGCAATGCCAATTACAAATCCGGTTAGCACGTTGGTCCAATCGTTAGGAGAAATGCCTCCCGATTCAGTGATTTTTGGCAAATCGGAAGGAATGCAGACTTTGCGTCAGCGTCTGGACAAGGTCGCGAACGCCAATGTTCCAGTTCTCATTAACGGAGAAAGCGGCACCGGCAAGGACATTATTGCGCGTATGATTCACTCCCATTCTCCCTGGCGTACGGGACCCTATGTAAAAGTGAACTGTCCGGCGATTCCAGGCACGCTCTTAGAGAGCGAACTGTTCGGCTACGAAAAGGGAGCCTTCACTGGGGCTTATGGGACCAAACCCGGACGTGTTGAAATGGCGCATCGGGGAACGCTGTTTCTAGATGAAATTTCGGAACTGGATATGTCACTTCAGTCCAAGTTGCTCCAGTTGTTGCAGGATGGCCAGTTCTGCCGCATCGGCGCACAGGAAGATAAAAAAGTTGAAGTTCGTATCGTCTGCGCGACGAATCGTTTGCTCGAACAAGAAATTGAAAATGGGACATTCCGGCAGGATTTGTACTATCGCATCAACGTCGTAAATCTTCACATGCCAGCGTTGCGGGAAAGACGCACAGACATCGAAGATTTGGCCAACTATTTTCTCGAATACTATAACCGGAAATTTAATTGCCGGGCTAAGGCGCTGTCGTCGGATTTAATGGGCGTTTTGCAGAAATATCATTGGCCGGGAAACATCCGTGAACTTGAAAATCTGATCAAGAGATATGTGATTTTGGGCAGCGAAGAAGTCATTGCCACCGACTTGGTAGCGAAGGAGCCGGAATATTTTACTCCTGAAATTAATCTTGACGGGCCAATCTCTCTGAAGAAAGTTACGCGTCAAGCCACCCGCGAGCTCGAACGCAAAATTATTCTGAAAGTCCTGCAGGCGCATCACTGGAATCGTAAACAGGCGGCAAAAACACTTTGCATCAGTTATCGTGCGTTGCTTTATAAGATCCGGGATGCGGGTCTGCCTCCCAACCGAACTTCTCGCCGCAAGCCGGAAATTGTTCCAACCAGTGGAGCTGCCGCGGATTAGTTACTTCGATTTGAATTTCCTCCCCTGCAAAAGCAAAACGTTTCAAGCATTCCAGAAATGGGTTTAAGTATGAGTATGTTTAAGAAAGTAATTTTTTTCGTGGTGATCACGTGTGCTCTTTCACTAGGAGCTTTTGCCGACAGTCAATTCACCTATTCAGACAGTGGTGGCAAATTGTGGCTGGGTGTTACGGGTTTAAGATTGAGTGGCGCAACATTGCAGTCAGTCAACGGTGTGTTTGGTTTAGGCCCCCTCTCTGGCGTCAATCTTGGCAATGTGAGTTTTTCGACGGGACATCTCCTCAGCGGATCCTTGCAAACGGGGGCAATATTTGGCGCAGGTGGCAGCTTCAAGATCATGGGGAACGGAGTGGATGGCCTGGCTCATGGCATAATCTTTTCAGGAACATTTACCAGCCCTGTGTCATGGACTTTAATTACGCTTGCGAATGGAAAACATGACTACGTTCTTTCCGGGACGGTAAGCGGAACCATTCGAGGCGGTGGCGTAGCCACCGGCGCAATCTCTCAGATAAGTTTTGATATGGGCAGTGGCTACTTTCGCCAACTCGCTGGTAATAATAACGGGAATGGAGATCTTGTAGTGGCCCCCGAAGCTGGCAGTCTCGGCATGTTAGTCATGAGTTTTATTGGTATTGGCGGTGCGATGTGGCGCAACGCTAGAATTTAGTCCACAAAATACGATCCATTGAAAATCGCTAATGAAGATTTCCGAAATATAATCAATTAAAAGTATTGAAATGATTTAATCCGACATTCACGTGATTCTGCGAACCTGCTTAGCAGAATGATCCACTCCATCGTTCTACCGTTAAAATATACCCATTAAATGTAACTGGATAGGAACCAGAGCCTTTCTTCAGGCACAATCTGCCATCCTTTTCGTCCACTTTCTCACTCCGGAGGTTCCATGCCGCAAATTGCTCCTGCCGCTGAATGGGCCATACTGTTGCAAAGTTTGAAAACAGAAATCCCGGAAGCTTTCGCTTCAGATGGGCGTGTACTGAACCTGATTGAAGGTGAATGGAGAGAACCCGGATTTGGGCGGCACTACGAATCGCCAGTCGATGGCCGGAGTCTTGGCCGCATTCCCATGATCGAGTTGGAAGTCGCACGCCGGGCTGTGCGATTCGCCAAAGCCGAGAGCGGAAATTGGGCCTGTGTCGATCTTGAGCAGCGGCGGGCGCGCGTGTCGGATTGTCTAGCAGGTTTGCGTAAGCACCGTGAATTAATCGCGCTTCTCTTAATCTGGGAAATTGGAAAACCATACGCGCAGGCACTCACCGATATTGATCGATGCATCAGCGGAGTGGAGTGGTATGTCGAGAACATAGAAGCCATGCTCGGCGGGCGGAAGCCGGTTGGCCTAATTTCGAACATTGCTTCATGGAATTACCCCATGTCAGTACTGATGCATGCCGTGCTTGCACAGGTCTTGGCGGGGAACGCCTCCATTTCAAAAACTCCGACTGACGGTGGACTTTATGCACTGACCCTAGCTCATGCTATTGCTCGCCGCTGTGGCTTACCAGTTTCGCTGGTCAGTGGTTCAGGCGGACAACTTAGCGAAGCTTTGGTGCGAAATGAATATGTCGATTGTTTAGCCTTTGTGGGGGGGAAGACTAACGGCGGCGTTATCGCATCTAGTCTCTATGACGAGAAGAAGCGCTACATGTTGGAGATGGAAGGCGTCAATGCTTATGGCGTCTGGCAATTTTCGGATTGGCCCAAACTCGCAGACCAGCTGAAGAAAGGTTTCGACTACGGCAAGCAGCGATGCACAGCCTATGTGCGTTATGTTGTGCAACGCGAATTGTTCCCCAGATTCCTTGAAATGTATCTGCCGGTATTGCGCTCACTGCGCTATGGGAATCCGGTGCTGGTAGAAAATGAAAGTGATCCTTTGCCCAAGCTCGATTTCGGTCCGCTTATCAATAGTAAGAAGGTGGAAGAGCTTAGAGTTCTCTACACGGATGCGTTAGGAAAGGGGGCGATCAGTCTTTTCGAAGGATCCAACCAAGAAAGCATGATCTTTCCTCATCAGGACACGTCCGCCTACTTTGCCCCTACATCGTTGTTGAATATTCCACGCTCTTCCAAGCTCTATCACAATGAACCTTTTGGGCCGATCGACACCATCGTTGTTGTAGATCACCTGCCGGAATTGATTTCGGAGATGAATGTTTCCAACGGCAACCTGGTTTCGTCGATTGCCACCGATGATCCATCTATCGCCAAGCAGGTGTCCGAAGAATCACGGTCTTTCAAAGTTGGAATTAATACGGTTCGATCGCGTGGTGACAAGGAAGAAGTATTTGGAGGAATCGGGCAATCCTGGAAAGGCTGTTTTGTCGGCGGAAAATATTTGGTGCTCGCCGTAACTCAAGGAGAAGCAAACGAAAAGCTCTACGGCAATTTTCCGAGTTATACATTGCTGCCAGAAGAAACCTCTTCGCGAACTGTAAATAAAGCCTGACAAAGCCGATGGATTGTAAAAAGTTCCGTTGTTTGCCCAGCGACATGAGCACGACAAATATTTGACAATTCTCTGACAATCCTATTCTGTGGCCGCCGTAGTGTTGCGATGTGCAAGGCGAGTTTACAACCCGCTTTGCTCGCTCATTTCATCGCAAAGTAGCGGAGGTCAGTAATGACAAATCAAAGACACGGATTTCGAATAAATTTAGACGTGGTGAGAATTGTCGCTCTCACTTTTCTTACCGCGTTAGTGTTAGTCAGCACTCAACAACTCTCGTTGGCACAAAATATCACGGTCATAGCATCTACAGTTCCCGCCAATGGTGACCTCAACCCTTATGGCGTCGCGCGCGTACCGCGCTCCACGGGAGCGCTTGTCGAAGGAAATATCCTGGTTAGTAATTTCAATAATAGTGCGAACTTGCAGGGAACGGGTACCACGATCGTACAGATATCGCCGAATGGTGAAGCAAGTCTGTTTGCGCAAATTGACGCGTCAAAATTACCTGGTCCTTGCCCCGGCGGCGTTGGCCTGACGACCGCTTTGTCAGTCTTACGAACGGGTTGGGTTATCGTGGGGAGTCTTCCGACAACCGACGGAACAGCTTCGACGGCTCAGGCCGGTTGTTTGATTGTTCTAGACAGCAGCGGAAATGTTGCCGAAACTTTTTCTAATTCATTCATCGACGGTCCTTGGGATATGACCGCCAAGGATGGAGGGAGCAGCGCTGCATTATTCGTTACAAATGTTTTGAATGGCACAGTAGTAGCGGGAGGCAGCATCGTACATGGAGGTATCGTAATCCGTTTGGATTTAAGCATTTTGAACGGAGCAAAACCAATCCTGCAATCGATAACAACGATTGGCTCTGGATTTGCTACGCGCACTGACCCAGCAGCTTTGGTCATTGGACCTACTGGCCTGGCATTGAGTAAGGACGGCAGCACACTTTATGTGGCTGACAGTTTGCGCAACCGGATACAAGCCATCTCTGATCCCCTGACCCGCGTTTCTACGGCACATTTAGGCACTACGCTTACGCACGGCGGTAGTTTGAATGATCCACTCGGATTGGCGCTGGCGATCAATGGAGACATTCTTGCCGTGAATGGAAATAATGGTTATCTGACCGAGATAACTCCTGCCGGGCAGCAGGTTTCAAAAACACTCTTGGATAGTTCAGGTACGCCTCCCGGAGCAGGGGCACTCTTCGGGCTGATCGATGTTAGAGGGCAGGGTATCTACTATGTCGACGATGCTACTAACACATTAAATTTATTCCGCTAGATTGAAAAAGATCAGTCGAGCTTGGGCGTGCTGCGAACAGATAATCGCGGATGTCCTTGCTCGACTGGAATTCAAAGAAGTAGACTTGACGCTATTGCACGGGATGCATGCCCGCCAGTTCGTCCATGATGCCCCACTGGAAGCTCGGCGCAATCAAGTTCGCGCTTAGATACTGCTTCATACAGCGCGTGCAGGGAACGTAGCCTTCACGGATCGCTTCGCTGGCTTTCATAACCCGTTCTTTGTTCTTATCGTGCATGAACGGACACGCAGCCGCACCATGAAAAACCTTTCCGTCCTTAGCGACCACTACCAGCAAATCAGGTGGCATGTGATTGGTAGCCGGGATCGCGTGCTCCGAACGAAGTTCCGGTCCAGTGAAAGCGGCTGAATTTCCCAGCTCAAAACCTCCAACAATCAACAAAGACGCAGCCGCGGCAAAGACCCATCCCCAGGCTGTTCCCCGAGGGCGCGGTGGAGGCATATTGGCTTGAAGTCTTGCGTGAAGACGTTGGCTAAATCCCAGTGGCACTTCCAGCATGCGTCTGTCGCCATACAACTGGACAACATTTCGCGTTCCGTCTATCACCGCGGTACAGTGCTTGCATCTTTGGAGATGCTCTTCGATAGTTGCACGCAACACCGGGTCGAGGTTATCTTCGAGGTAGTTCGAAACCTCACGCCAAACTTCCTGGCAACTTATTCCCATGGTTTGGCTCCCTTCACGAAAGACAATCTGCTGCTCCAACTTCCACCCAAACCCGGAGATAGTAAATCACGCAGCATCAAGCGGGCCCTGAGCAGCCGTGTCTTCACTGCTGCGGTGGATATTTTTAGCGTCTTGGCGGTTTCTTCAATAGTCAAATGTTGAACATCACGCAGCAAAAAAACTTCCTGATACTTTTCTCCAATAACAGTGAGAGCTCGAGTGAGAGCTTCTCGAATTTCACTGCGTTCCAAAGTCTCCGAGGGGATTTCGCGCCAATCCGCAAAATCACGCGGTGTATAGTCGCCTTCTTCGTCGCGATGATCAGCCATCGCTTCCATGATGTGGGCGTGGTCTTTGCGTTTTCGCATACGCGCCTCATTCACCGTAATCTGAATCAACCAAGTGCTGAAACGGGCTTCAGCACGAAATTGGCGAATATTCTTAAATGCTTTTAGGACCGCTTCTTGCGCCACTTCTTCTGCATCTGCTTCGTTGCGAAGAATTGCGAATGCAGCAGCATAAACCCTTCGTTCATGTGGACGAATCAGCTCATAGAAGAGTTCATGCTCGCCATTCCGGATACGCCGGATCAGCGTCTCTTCATTGGATTCTTCTGCTGAATTTTCCAGCGCCGCCGCGAGCATTGTCCCTGCCAAAGTTTGATTTCTTCGCAAACCTACTCTGAATCGTAATCCGGATCTTTCTTCCAGCCAGTGAGCATAGACATAAAATTATTCCAACCATGTAATGCAACCATAATTAAATGCCCGAACACAAAAGCGAGAATGGCCCACATGATCAGGAAATGCCAGAGACGTGCCCAGTGAAAACCACCCATCATCCAGGCGAGCCACGAGAACCGAACCGGCTTCCAGATAGTAAGTCCAGTGAGCACCGACAGAACACCAAGTCCAATGGCGCTTGTATAAGCGTGTTTCTGTAATGGGTTGTAGACTTCGTGCTGCGGTGGCTTAGGTCCGAAGAAAAAGTAATGTCGAACCATCGGCCAGATGCCGGGAACATCGCTATGAGTGAATAGCACCTGCTTGTAGTTGCCGCTAAAAATCTGATATCCAACATACAGAATTCCCGTCGCCATGTAGATCCACATGAATGTCAGGTGCCACTGCAATGCTCCGCCGAGCCATCCGCCGAGTGCCAATGACTTGGGCCAATTAATCAGAACTTTTTCCGGAACTTTAGCACCGAAACTGGGGAAGGCACGAAAAATCTGTAGCCCGCTACCTATCATTACAAAAAGAGCGACCATATTCACCCAATGGCACAGGCGCACAATATAGGGGTGCTCATACACTGCTCCGCTCGTTTCGCCAGTCTTAGTATTTTCGATCGTGATTGCCCGCGTGGACATCGTTCTCCTGATAATTAAAGCGCGTAAAACTCCGAATACCCCTGATCTTCCCAGTAGCCGCGTTTTTGCAAAACATTCGTCACTGTTAGTGCAGTTAGATACTTTGCTTGTTTGTAGCCAATCTTTGTGGGCATCCGCAGTCGTAGCGGAGCGCCGTGCTCACGAGTCAGCGGCTGATCATGCATCTCATAACAAAGTAGCGACTGCGGATGCAAAGCCGTTTCCATGTCCAGCGATTCGTAATAATCGTCGGCGCATTCCAAATATAAGTAGTGGGCGGCAGTATCTGCTCCAATCATTGTTAGAAAATCAGAGAGACGTGCTCCGCCGAAGCGGCCAATAACATCCCAGCCTTCGACGCATACGTGACGCGTATTTTGGGTCAGCTTCGGTAATGCCTGGATTTGAGCGAGGGAATATTCGCCCGGCTTCTGTACTGCACCAGTTACAGTTAGTTTCCAATTTGCCAGATCCACACCGGGATCATCCACGTCGTAAGTATTGACATAAAACTTATTGAGAGGAGCAACGTCGGAATCGGAAAAAGTGGGCGCAAGATGATGCCCACGAAAAAACTTGGAAGAGGCCCAATCGCTAAAGCCGAGCCCAGTTTTCAGCAGTGGATTCTCTAATTGCGGTATTGCAAAGGCTCCCAGTGTTAACACTGGTGCGAGCTTCAGCAGTTCACGGCGAGTCTTCCCTTTAAATTTTTGCGCTTCGATTGGTGAATTCATATTCCAGTTGGATTGAAATCGTTACCTCCGGGCGGGGACTAAATTCCCACCCGGAGTTCATGAAACGAAGAAATTTGCTACCGGACTGGATGAATCGCTATTTCATCTCGCTTTTCATCCCGCTGTCCTTGGCCATTTTGAGCGACATAACATGAACTTCCATCTTGTCTGAATTGACGTGTGCCTTGAGCGTAACGTGGTGTCCTTCGTGGCCCTTCACGGCATCTGGATTTACAATGGTCCAGCTCTTGCCGTCTTTGTCGCTGACGAAAGTTTTTCCGTCATCACCGATTTTTCCGGTAACGCTCATCAACTTGCCCATGTTGTCCGACTTCATATTGTCGTTCTTCATGTTGTCATGCGACATCGTGTCCTGAGCAAAGGCGGTCATTGCGAAGCTCAGACAGCATAGGACCATCAGTTTACATATCGTCTTTTTCATCATGATGTACTCCATTCGTTAAATTTGCGCCGACACACCACGGCACGCATCCGATGTGATGTACAGGCAGCTGGAAGGTTACAACAATAATGGTCGTGACGAAAGGAGGGTGTTTCTGTGTCTCAAAGTGATGCACTCGAAACTTCCATGAAGGCTGAACATCCACTCTTGTGAGAGAACCCGGGGCCATAAAAAATGACAAGGTTTTTACAAATGATTGCCAGTCTTTTGATTGCGGTATTCATGCTTGGTGCTGGATTTGCGCAAACGCAAAGTTCAGAGTCGCTAAATCCAATATTGGTTGAGTTGTTTACCTCCGAAGGATGCTCAAGTTGTCCTCCAGCTGATGCGTTGCTTGAAAAGCTCAACCGGTTACAGCCGGTTCGCGGAGCACGATTGATTGTTCTCAGCGAACATGTGGATTACTGGAATCATGCGGGCTGGGAAGACCCTTATTCGTCTCATCTGTACAGCGAACGGCAGAGCGTGTATGCAGATCGTTTCGGATTAAGCAGTGATTACACACCGCAAATGGTTGTTGACGGTAGACGGCAGTTCGTGGGTAATAATGCGCAAGCAGCCGAACAGGCCCTCGCCGACGCTGCAAAGAGGCCAAAGATTCATGTAATGGTATCGAATATCTTTATCGATGCAGAACACAATGTCCGAGCTCACATAGAAGTGGATGGATCGTTATTGATTTCCAGTAAAAAGAAAGCTGAAGTCTATGTAGCCCTCGTTCTAACACATGCTGAATCGCAGGTAACTGGAGGTGAGAATACTGGCCGTAAAATCTCGCACACGAATGTTGTTCGCAGACTTGTGAATGTAGGCATTATGCCAGCAGGACAGATGTTTGCGCGAGACATTCAGCTTAGAACCGAGAGGGGCATTGATCCGACCAACTTACAGGTTGTGGCATTTGTGCAAGATGCAGATCTAGGCCAAATATTGGGCTCTGGCATAAGTACGGTGGAAAGGTGAGAACAGGAATTGCATCATTTCTTAACTGTCTCCTTAGACTGGTACGGCTGCACCATGGATTAGTTTTGCATCATCGCTGCACAGAAATAAGATGACACTTGCGATGTCCTCCGGTTTTGGCCATTTTGCGAAATCAGCATCAGGCATTGCTCGTCGATTTACTTCCGTGTCGATGATGCTAGGCAGAATTGAATTTACACGTATACCGGTACCGGTTAATTCTGCTGCTAATGAATCCATCATCGCCACAGCCGCAGCTTTCGAAGCGACATATGCAGACGCGCCGCCAGCGTGATCGACAGCAGCCTTTGATGCAATGTTGATGATCACTCCACTTCTCTGCTTGAGCATTACCGGGACCGCTGCACGAGCTAACACAAAACCCGATCTTAAATTCAAGGCCAGCATTTGATCGAAAGTCTTGCTATCCAGTTCCCATAGTTTCACGCCACCAGCGTAGCCACCAACACAATTCACCAGGACATCGAGCAAACCTTGCTTTTCGAGAACTCTGTCGACGAATTTGCGGACCGCAGTTTCATCGGTGACATCGACCAGATATCCTTCGAGCGATGAGCCCTTCGCGCCAACTGCGTCTTTCAATGTGTCGAATTCTTTTTGCTTTTGATAGGTGACAATGACCTTTGCGCCTTCTTCCAGGAATGCCATGGTCACGGCACGTCCCAGTCCTCCGGTGCCACCTGCGACCAATGTGACCTTACCTGAGAATCTCAATTGGCTCCCTCCTTCGTGCTTTTCACCGATGCGATCAGCTAGCGTCCTCGACCCATTATCTCGTGACTTCTTGAACCAGCATTCCGACGACCGAGATGTTCTTTACCAAGTCGTCCGGCACAGCGTGCCGTTTCTTTAGGTATTCAGGGCTATTGTAGGAAACCCAAACTTTTCCCTGGCTATCTTCCCAAACCAAAGCCTTAAGCGGAAGATCGATAGCAATGCTAGCAGCGGCCAGCATCACGGCCGTTCCACCTTTGGGATTGCCAAAGATGAACAGCTTAGTCGGACGCATTTTCATTCTAGCTTTTTCTGCTTCACCGCTATGATCAACCAGCGCAAACAGAGTGATCCCCTTGTCTTGCAAAATGCTCTTCAGTTTTTCTACCGTTTGATCTACGGAGTGATTGCTGGGCGTGTCGATGATTCCATTGTCTGTAGTTGGCGTCATAAATATCCCCTCAGGTTGCAGGAAGCCTTCAAGAACACTCCTTGAAAGAGTTGAATAAACCATCAAGACGCTTTCCATTCAGAAATCCAAACATCACGATCAAACCTGAACCGATTCCAATCAGGCTGATTAATACGTGTAACAAGGTATAGGTTTCCGTCGACATGCCGAGGATCATGGGAAGTTTCCTTGTCGAAAGCTGAGATGCCGTGTGCGTTCGGTGCGATACATTTATTCATTAAAATGAACTAATTACAAGCCGAAAAACTTCGTGGGAAAATGACGGACTACGAACGCCTTGTCAGGCGCGTTGAGGGAAATATCGATTGTGAACTTGAATATCAAGGCTTTGGCGAGTCGGTATGAATAGCGGCAGAATGCCCCGACTACTGAAGAGAATAGTGTTTATTCAAGAACCCAACGGGTTTTTCATTGCTTCCCGCAATTTTTTTGGGTCCAGTTCGCCTTCCCACCGGCTCACAACCAGGGTTGCAACGCCGTTTCCCACGACGTTCGTTACCGCACGGCATTCACTCATAAACTTGTCTATCCCAAGCAAAAGCGCAAGCGCTTGAATGGGGATATTTGGAACTGCGGTGAGGGTTGCTGCCAGCGTAACAAATCCTGTGCCGGTTACTCCGGACGCGCCCTTAGAAGCAACCATTGCGAACAGCAACATCCCAAGCTCCTGGCCGAGACTCAAGTGCGTATTGGTGGCTTGCGCTAAAAAAATCACGGCCAGCGTCATATAGATGTTCGTGCCGTCAGTGTTGAAACTGTAGCCAGTGGGAAACACCAAACCGGCAACGGATGGGGAAGCTCCCAATCGCTCCAGCTTGGTAATCATGTCTGGCAGTACAGTTTCCGACGAGCTCGTGCCCAGCACGATCAGAAGCTCGTCTTTGATGTAGGCAATAAAGCGAAAAATAGAGAAGCCTGCGAGATATGCGACGAAGCCAAGCACGATCACGATGAAGATCGCGCTGGTGAAATAAAAAGTCCCAATTAGCTTTGCAAGATTTGCCAATGAAGTCACGCGGTAGCGGCCAACCGTAAACGCCATTGCTCCGAAAGCGCCAATCGGCGCAGCTCTTACGATGATGCGAATAATTCCGAAAAAGACTTTTCCGGCGACCCCGACCATTCGCGCTACACGAACTCCGAGTTCGCCCATGCGCGATATGGCGAAGCCCGACAGAACCGCTATGAGCAAAACTTGCAGAACGTCGCCGTGGACGAAGGCATCCACAAAAGTTTCGGGCACGATGGCTTGCAGTCGTGCGACAAATCCCACGTCCTGTATATGGCTCACGTAGGTTGAGATTGTTTTTGGATCGAGGGTCGCGGGATTGATATTTAGTCCCTTGCCGGGTTGCACCAGATGCGCAATTAACATGCCTGCAATTAAAGCGATCGTCGATACGACCTCAAAATAGGCCAGCGCCCTAATACCAACGCGACCGATCTTTTTCATGTCTCCGATTGAACCGATGCCCTGCACGACGGTGCAGAAGATCACCGGCGCAATCATCATCTTAATGAGTGCAACAAAACTGTCTCCGAGAGGTTTAAGGGCAATGCCGGTGTTCGGGAAGAAATGTCCTACTAGTATGCCGAGAAGGATTGCCAGAACTACCTGCGTATAAAGAACGGTGTACCAGGGCCGGCGTTGTGGCATGAAGTCCTTAGGACCAGAAATTCTTAAAGCTTAATAGACACGGTTCAACGGTGGTTCATTTGCTATCAGTACGCGTTCGACATTTTGCCATGCTGCTCGAAACAAAAATGCTGCCGATTGCCGGGTTACGCCTGCAATGTGCGGAGTCAAAATAAGCCGCCGCGCAGCTTCACCGTGCAGAGTGAGCAGGGGATTGTCTGGTGCGGGAGGCTCGGTCGAATATACGTCAACTGCAGCGCCTCCCAAGTGACCGGAGCGCAAATTCTCGGCGAGGGAAGCTTCATCCACGATGCCTCCGCGAGAGGCCTGAACCAGAATCGCGCCTGGCTTCATCCGTGCAAGCTCCCAAGCGCCAATTAGTCCCTTCGTTTCCGGTAATAGTGGCAAATGAAATGTAACTACATCCGCCGATTTGAGCAGTTCGTCCAGAGAAAGGGGTTCCGCTCCCAAGGCTTGTGCGGTTTTTTCGTCGCGAAGCATTGGATCGTAGTAACAGATACGGCATCCCATTTTGTGAAATGCTTCGGCAACTGCGAGTCCAATCGTGCCCAAGCCCACGATTCCAATGAGAAGGTTCTCGATGCCGAGGAGATTATCAGCCAACATGCGGCTGCGGAAATCAGAGTAATTGCCTTTGCGAATCTCTTCACTTGCCCACGTAAATCTCCGCAATAGTAACGAAGCCATCGTGATCACATATTCAGCTACGGCAGCATTACTACCGGCTGGCACATTGGCAACCGCGATGCCGGCGCGTTTCACTATGAGCTCGTCGAGACGATCAACACCGGCACCTGTTACCTGCACGAATTTAATGGCGCTATTTCCGAACAATGCAGGCGCAAGCTTGGGTCCTACAGCTGGAATGACGAGTCCGCGTGCTTGCTGCATGATCTCAGGTATGTCTGCATCGTTTGGCTTGCGGTAAGCAATATTCAGAGATATGGGAGGCAACGCCCCAGCGCGGTCAAAGTCGATCTTCGGGCGTAAGCACAACACATCGACGGTCATGAATTCTGTGGGGCCTTGCTCAGGGGAAGATTTTCTTGCATAGCCGCGCTGATATTGGCCGCGGGGAAAAAACAAAGCAGTACAAGTGGCTCGGTTCCCGTATTTCGCGTTACATGGCTTTCACCCGCGGAAATAAGAATCGCATCGCCGCGTTTAATCGCATACTCGCCGCTATCGGCGTGAGTAGTTCCTTGCCCTGAGAGGACGAATATGCACTCTTCACAGTGTCGGTGCATATGCGGTCCTCGAATCGTATCGCCCGGATTCGGCACCGGAATTTCGACCACCCGCAAAGTGACTGACTTGGCGCCGCTCTCGCCGGAAACCATTTCCAGCGAATTGCGACCTGGAAGCCCCAGCTTCTTCGCCTCTTTTTGTGTGAAGACGCGTGTCATCAGTTGACTCGGCGCGATCCGCCAACTTCTGCAATTCCACCTTTAACATCATCGAGTTGTTGGAAAATTTCGATAGACTCTTTTGCGATTGCATGTGAAATTGCCTCAATCATGTCATGGCCTTTAATCACGGTTGCGCTTTGCGGAGTTCCATACCAACCTGTTGGCGCGATAGAGCGTATGTCGGTTAATACTGGCTGATAGGCGCGGGTGCGGCGCAGTTTGTCCATTTTGTTACCGTGCTCCCGGTCTGACGAGTTGCCGATGCGATCAAGATGCACCAGATCAGGGCGATGAGCGAGCACGGCGAGAGCTTCAATCTCGCCACCATGTGTTAATCCGTTGCACTGTGGCCCGAACATTTCCGCAGCAACATAGCAGGCTTGCACCGTGCACACCGTCATGCCGAATTCGCGGTGGAGAGTTTCTGCGGCAATCGCAAGTGGTGCAATATTACCCTCGTGCCAATTCAAGATAAGCAGATATCTCGCCCCATGCTCCGCAGTCGATGCACAAGTTTCAGTTACTACCCGCATATAAGTCTCAGGCGATAGCGTAATTGTCCCTTCATATGGCATGTGCATCGGTGTCACGCCGAGCGGACCGCCGGGCAACACCAATCCGTCCATATATTCGGCGACAGCATGACTAATTACATTGGCAGCGAAGATATCAGTGCCGGTGGGCAGATGTGGGCCATGTTGCTCGACACTTCCAGCAGGGAAGATGACCAGCGGATGCTTCTTGAACTGCGCCGCGATCTCCGGTTGCGTCAGTTCGATGAAGTAGCGACTAGACAAACTGCGGACTCCCTTCGCCAACTTTGGCGCGTGCTTCCTCCAGCACATCGGCAATTCGCACCGATTGTCCGCCCTTTTGAATAGATCGTAGAGCCGCATACACTACTGCAACTGCCACATTTCCATTGTGAGCGCTAAGTTCGCCTGGTTTGCCGGTTCTACAACTCTCTGCAAACATCTCAAGTTCAGTGCGGAACATATCGCTGGGAGGAATCGTCAACTGCTCGCGGCTTGCATATCCGTCCTTACCGCGCTGAATATAGAGTACCGACTTATCATGCAGCTTGTCGGGCGTATCCCATGTGCCGAAGTCGATTTCGTAATGCATCAGTCCCTTCGAGCCGAATACGCGCACCGCGAAGATACCGGGGGATGTCCAACAGGATCCTACGTAGCCGAGTTTGCCATCGGCGAACTTGATCAGGGTCATCGACTGATCGTCGACTTCAGCTCCCACAGGCGAAAGCTTCGAAGTCATCGAGCTCGCTTCAACCATGTCACCCCCGAGATAGTGAACGACATCAAACATATGAATTGCGAGCTGCGAAAGCGGACCACCTGGTGCCTTGTCTTTATACCAGCGCCATGTCTTAGGAGTAAGTTCCAAAGCACGTTCATTGGAAAAATTGGCCTCAATAAATGCCACCTTACCGAGTTCTCCACTCTCGATTGCATCATGAATCTTTCTCATGCCCGCCATCAATCGCGCGCTGTGACCCACGGTGACGGTAATCCCATACGTGCGCTGAAGAGCTTCTATTTGCAGCCCTTCCACAAGCGTACTTGCGATAGGTTTCTCGGTATAGACGTGCTTGTGCGCTTCAGCGACTTCGGCTGCAACCGGCAAATGCTGCTCGTTGGGAACAGTGAGAATTACGCCTTGTATTTCCGGATTGGCGAGCATCTCAGCCATGCTGGATGCGGCGGGAACTCCGAGTTCGGTAGCAAAAGCCGCCCGTTTTTCTTCGGACCGGCTATACCCCGACACTATCTTGAGCTGATCAGATTTCGCAGCGGCTCGAGCTAAAACTTTTGCCCATCGACCGAGCCCGACAATTCCAACCTTCACTGGCATTTTCTGCATTAATAGACACTCCGAATTTCTCGAAACGCGGTACTCTGAACTTGCAAATAGTTCAAATCAATAGTACGGTAATACCATAATACGACATGATAGAGCAAGGATTTCGAACAACTTCATTAGGTGCCGCATTTTCGACAATAAAAAAGGCTGCTGCGCCACTGCGTCGGCAAGTTCTGGATGAGTTGCGTCAATCCATCATCTCAGGCCGGTCTGCACCGGGAAACAGGTTAGTGGAACGCGAACTGATTGAGATGTTGGGTGTCTCTCGTACGGTAATTCGTGAAGCTCTGCGTCAACTTGAAACAGAAGGGCTGATCGCGATTCTTCCCAACAAAGGACCAATTGTACGAGAACTCACTGCCTCCGAAGCCAAAGACCTTTATTCGATACGCGCTGTGCTGGAAGGCCTGGCGGCTCGATTGTTTGTACAGAACGCGAGCAATGCCCAGGTAGAAGAATTAGAACGTGAGTTGGATCGAACGGCAAATGCCTATCAGAGCAATGATCCAGAGCAAATCTTGGAGACCAAGAACCGCTTTTACGATGTTCTTTTCGACGGCGCAAGAAGCGAAACACTTTCTTCGATGATTGCCATACTGCATACCCGCATTTGGCGTTGGCGGGCACTTGGGTTGAGCCATCCGCGCCGGTCTGACCACCGATGGCGTGAGAGCATTGGCGGACTGCGTTTGATGTTGATTGCTGTTAAGAATCGAGATGCTGATCTTGCCGAGAGATTGATAAGAGAAGAAGTCACTCGAGCAAACGCTGAAGTAATGCGCTTGATCGCAGCTGATCAAGCGCCGGCATCAGAAAAATGATTTCCGAACAAATTTCATTTCTTCAAAAATCCATCTTAGAGCTTTAAGCGGGGAAAGCAGAATGCCTACAGATTTCATTGTCCACGATAAAACGGACACGGTCGGAGTGGTCGTTGTAGAAGATGTAAAGTCGGGGAAAGAGCTTACCGGTTGGATCATGGAAACCAACGAAACCATTAACCTCAAATCCATAGATGCTGTGCCGCTCGGACACAAGATCGCGTTGAAAGATACGAAGGCTGACGAAACCGTTCTGAAGTATGGACACGACGTGGGCCGTACTGTGGCCAACATCGGGCAGGGCCGTCACGTTCACACTCACAACATGAAAACGAAAAGGTGGTAGGAATGGGTTTCCATAAGTTTTTCGGCTATCGCCGCGAGAATGGACGGATTGGTATTCGCAATCATGTTGTCATACTTCCTTTGGACGATCTGTCCAATGCTGCTGCCGAGGCAGTTGCGAACAATATCAAAGGCACGCTCGCTCTTCCTCATGCTTATGGACGCTTGCAATTCGGCGAAGATCTTGAGCTCTTGTTTCGCACACTTATTGGCACAGGCTCGAATCCTAATGTGGCTGCCTGCGTCGTCATCGGTATCGAGCCGGGCTGGACAGGGCGAATTGTGGATGGCATCGCCGAAACCGGCAAGCCTGTAGCTGGATTTTCGATTGAAGGTAACGGCGACATTTCGACGATTGCCGCCGCCTCCCGTAAAGCGCAAGAGTTTGTTCAGTGGGCATCAGAGAAGCAGCGGGAAGAGTGTGCGATTCAAGATCTCTTCATTTCAACAAAATGCGGAGAGAGCGATACAACGTCAGGATTGGCATCGTGCCCAACGGTAGGAAATTTGATCGATAAGCTGGATCCGCTCGGTGCGACCACTTGCTTCGGTGAAACTTCAGAGCTCACCGGTGCAGAGGTGGTGTGTGCCAGCCGAGCCGTCAACAAAGAAGTTGCCGATAAATTTTGGCAAGTCTTCAAGGCCTATCAAGAGGTGATTGACCGCCACAAAACGAATGATCTTTCCGAGTCTCAACCAACGAAGGGAAATATTGCGGGCGGTTTAACTACGATCGAGGAAAAAGCTTTCGGCAACCTGCAAAAAATTGGAAGAAAAACGAAGTTCATTGATGTCCTGAAACCTGCCGAAGCGCCAGCAAAAGGCGCAGGGCTTTATTATATGGACACTTCGTCCGCCGCCGCCGAATGCGTTACTCTACAGGCCGCAGCCGGGTTCGTAGTGCATTTGTTCCCGACCGGACAAGGCAACATTATTGGAAATCCGATAGAGCCAGTGATCAAGCTGACCGCAAATCCGAAGACCGCGCGCACCATGGCCGAGCATGTTGATCTTGATGTCTCAGGCATCCTTCGCCGCGAAATGACTCTCGACGAAGCGGGAGACCGCCTGATCGACATTATGATTCGCACCTGCAACGGCAGATTGACTTGCGCCGAGGCGCTCGGACATAGGGAATTCGTAATGACCAAGCTCTACCAGAGCGCTTAAGCGTCCTGAAGAGAATGAACTTTCAAAGTTGCCCTACCCCCGTCCAGGAATGCGATTGTTGTTGTACAAGCGACTTTCGCATTCCTGTTTGCGTGTACGCCGCAATACAGAGCAGAGCAGCATAGAAAGCAGTAGATAAAATTCATGAGATATTGTTGCTTCCAACTCCATGGAAAACCCGAGTACGGGCTTGTTCAATCTGCCGCCGGGCAGGACGAAATTACGCACATCCTTGATGGTCGCCCTGAACGTACCGGACGAATTCAGGACGCCGTTGCAAAGCTAATAGCGCCAATTTCGGTTGCAGAAGCCGCTTTGTTTACCCCGGTGCTTCCGTCGAAAATTGTTTGTGTGGGACGAAACTATCGCGCTCACGCTGCCGAGATGGGCAATGAAGCCCCAAAGGAACCGCTGATTTTTCTAAAGCCCCCGTCTTCGATAATCGCTCCCGGAAAGAACATCATTCGGCCGAGAGCTTCTCAGCACACTGACTATGAAGGAGAACTTGGTGTCATCATCGGAAAGCGTTGCCATAAGCTTTTGCCGGATGAAGATGTACGCCCTTACATTCTCGGGTATACGGCGGTCAATGATTTCACCGCGCGTGACTTGCAAAAAAAAGATCCGCAATGGACGAGAGGAAAGGGCTTTGACACATTCTGTCCGGTCGGGCCAATTGTCACGGATGAGATTGATCCCTGGGCCGGTGTTCGCGTCGAAACCAAAGTGAATGGCGAAGTCCGGCAGGATGGCAACACCCGAGACTTCATCTTCAGCTTGGATGTAATCATCCGCTATATCGCCGATTTTATGACGTTGCTACCCGGTGACCTAATTGCCACCGGCACACCAGAGGGGGTCGGGCCGGTGTTGGCGGGCGATGTCATAGAGATTACTGTCGAGGGAGTGGGCACATTGAGAAATCCCGTTGTTGATGAGTAACTTAAATTTTTACTCAAAGCAAAAAGGCCGGACATTTGTCCCGGCCTTTTTCACATCGGTTGCTTCATTAAACAGAGTTATTTAGAACAGCAGCTTCAATCCAAGTTGGATCGCCCGTGGACCGCCCGATCCCACGACAGGATTGGCAGCAGCCACGTCAGGAGTAGCGCATCCGCACCCGAAATTGCCCGCAGACGGATCATTGAATCCGTACGCAACGTTCGCTCCAGCAGGATTGGCGAAGTTCGGATGGTTCAGCACATTGAAGAATTCTCCGCGGAACTGTGTCGTGAATCGTTCTCCAAATTTCCAGTTTTTAGATACTGATAAATCCCAGTTGCGGAAACCGGCATCGCGGAACATATTGCGATGCATAGTTCCGAATGTCCCGGCTATAGGAGGGAGCATGACTGAATTACCTTTTGCATAACAGCCGAAGTTGCCGAGAGAGGCGAGCAACCCCGGACTTGTCGCCTTTGCCACGCATGCAGGATTGCTGGTACCAGAATAATATTGAATCGGTATAGAGCTGGATGTGAAGTCCGCTGGATTGCCAAAGAAATCCCAGCGATCGCTGCTTTCTCCAGTCAGACTTATATCATCTCCAGTATCCATGACATTCCATGGTTGCCCACTTTGTAAAGTTAAGATCGAGTTGAGTTGCCAGCCCTCAAGCATCTGTCCCCACGATTTTTTACCCGGTACTACATAGCTTGTGGTGAAAGTAAAACGATGGCGGATATCGAAATCGCTTGAACCATATTCATTGCGCAGATCGTATGCGTTCTCAGCGTTAATACCGCGATTGTCCGATAGATAATCGAGCGCATGAGCGTAAGTGTAACCAGCGACAAAAGACAATCCGTGCGAGGTTCTCATCGTTAGCGTCGATTGAAGGCCGTTGTAATTCGAGGTATAGCTATTCGACAGGTAGTTAATCACATGCAGGAACGGGAATTGGCTGTTATAAGGACGGCCAGATTGTTCGTCCCCAAGTGTATCGAGAGCCGGCACGTTCTGGTTAATATCGTAAAGGCTCAGCAACTTCGTCCCTTCGTTGCCGACATAACCAACCTGCAAAACGAGATTATTGGTAAATGAGTGCTGGATGTTTAAATTCCAGCTGCTGACATAGGGTGTTTTGAGATGCTGGTTTACAGCCAGAATGTCGCACGGTGTTCCCGGCGTCAGCTGTCCGCCGATCATGGTACTGACATTCGGATTGCAATTTAAAGTGTTGCTGCTGGTCGGAAATACAGGCCCCGCTGGAGTCCAATTAAGACTGCTTCCTCCAAGATTTACGGCACCCGCGACAATGTTGCCGCCTCCGGGAGAGACGCCCGTACTGCTTGCAGTTGGAACGACGTTGATGCCGCTGGTGGAAGCGTTGTTGACTCCCTGCTGCGCCAGAAATGCATTGAAACCGATCATCTCGTAAATGATTCCAGCACCAGCGCGGACAACAGTTTTACCATTGCCAGTCACATCCCAAGCCAAACCTAAACGAGGAGCAAAGTTCTTGTGATTGCCCGCATACGGAGCGTCGATCCCCTTGCCAACCTGCTCAATTCCGACACCCGGAATGAAGTTCCCGAAAAGGTTATCTTGTTCCTTTATGACCGTAGGCAGTTCATAACGCAGGCCATAATTCAGGGTCAATCGTGGTGTAACGCGCCAATCATCCTGCGCAAAAGCGGAATACCATTCCGCGCTGGGATGGCGTTCGGAGTTGCCAACAAAGATGCGGCCAGCTGCTGGAATCCCTGCGAAGAATGATTCGAGTGGTGTGTAACCCAGTCCGCCATTCTTCTTAAATTGAATACGGCCTTTGCCGTAGCGATCTTTGATCGAGGTTGCCCAACCTCGCCGAGCCTCGCCGCCAAACTTGATGGCGTGCTTTCCGCGAGTGAGAGATACGTTATCAAGAAATTGCAGAGACTGGTCCGGAGTCTGATAGCGCGGCCATCCAACGTTGCCTCCTTCTTGTAAGAAGCCGTTGATCAGGATCGCTGGCATGCCGAAATCGCGAGGATTGGTAACGCCAGTATTGATTCCATAAGCTGTCGGGTTGACATTGTTATCAGCCGTCAAGCTGCTATAACGGAAATGGTTGAACCCAACTCTGGCCTCATTTACCCATCGCGAACCTGGCGTCCATATCCAGCTTCCACCCAGGACCTCCGCGCGAGTGGCGCCGACTGACTCCCAAATGGATTGCAGCACTGGCGCGTCCTGCAAAGTTTCAAGATCGTCGCCGATAAAATACATGCCTGTGAGGGTGTGCTTCTGGCTGATATGGTAGTCAATTTTTGCTAAGCCGTTATCCCCGCGTGCTGTATTCGGAAAGCCCGAGATGACTTGGTTCGGTCCTGCCGGATTGGTTCCGTTGTTTAGCGGCAACAATTTTCCTGAGCATGTGACGGGCGGTCCCAATGTGCAACCGGAAACACTTAGGCTTAATGGACTTATAGCAACGTTCTGGGCCTGTAAAGCGGCAATAGCGTCAGGAACACTGTTTGCTGAATCGCCTCCCAACGAGACCGTGGCCGGACTGGTTACCAGGTTCGAATTTCCTACGAGATAACGCACGCCTTCATAGCCTGCGAAAAAGAAAAGCTTATCTCTGATGATCGGACCGCCCACGGTGGCCCCGAACTGATGCAACCGCAGGGGAGTCTGGGCGTTAGGTTTAGTGTCGAAATAATTGCGGGCGTCGAAAACACTGTTGCGTTCGAAATCGTAAGCGGTTCCATGCAGTTGATTAGTTCCTGACTTCAGACCTACATTGACGATTGCGCCAGGTTTCCAGCCATACTCTGCGGGAGGATTCTCCTCTACGTTAAATTGCTGTATCGCATCGATCGGCAAAACAGTCGCTGAATCTCCACCGGTTCCGGTGCCGTTAATTACACTCTGCGCCCCAAAAGGTTCGTTGTTGTCTATGCCGTCAACAATATAATTATTGTCTTCGGGGCGAACTCCGTTGGAACTGGTGGTTTCATATCCGCCACCGGGATAACGCATGACCCCAGGTTGTAAGACGACGAGATTTTGAAAATCACGGCCATTCAGAGGAAGATCGTTGATCTGCTTATTGCTAAGCGTCCCACCCAAAACGTCATTCGTCGCTTCTACTAGAGGGACCTCATCAGTTACAGTGACGGTTTCAGCGATGTCGCCGGTCTGTAAAGAAAAATCGATACGAGCGTCCTTCGCAACTTCGATCTCGATATTTGGTCGATCTACACTCTTGAATCCCTTGGCCTCGGCACGAACCTTGTAGGCTCCAGGAATCAAGTCCGGTGCGGTGTATTCGCCAGCCCCGTCCGTCGTCAGAATTCGAGCTGTTCCTCGCGCAAGATCGGTAACCGTTATCGTCGCTCCGTTTAGCGCCGCTCCGCTTTGGTCGGTAACAGTACCCAGAATACGCCCGGTTGAGTTTTGAGCGAGAGCACATGTGCCCAAAAAACATATTCCGATGATTAAAGATAGAAACCAAGAAATCTTGTGGACATACATTCTGGGCCGAGTGATCATAATCCCCCTTGAGGAGTAACACACGTAATGAATACGGTCTGACAGCTGTACCATCACATGACGGCAACTGTCAAGTCTTATACTCTACTAATTTGATTAAGTTTAAGAGCAATTATAAACTATTGAATACAGAAAATTTAGATATTACTGTTGACAACTTGCAGTAAGACTGTGGTATAGAGGTCTGACCATAAGACAAATTTTATTTACGTAATAAAGCAGAATGGCAAATTCAATTTCAAAAATATTGGTTCAACTTACCATCGTTGCCGTTATCTCGGCAGTTACCTTTGGGTTTCCTTACATTTCCGTAAATGAGAACACCACTATCGGATCTCAAGATCGGGCTTTCGTTCAGGGAATTGCAAAAAGCGATAAAGGCGCAATAGGCTCTCTCCTCGATAACGACTTAATTTGGACGAATCAATCAGGAGAGACGTGGAATAAGAACCGAATATTGCAAAAGCTGGACGGATTGATCCCCGGTGACAACGGCAAGGAACACAACTACGGTAATGTTGTCTATCTCACAGGCACAACTCAGGGTTCTTCCGGCAAAATCCGCTTCGTGCGCGTTTGGATAAGAGAGTCCTCCGGCTGGAAGGTACTGCTACAGCAAGAAACATTCGTTGTCGGCAAGATGGCAACAACGCAAGCCACGGTACCTGTAGGGACATCCTGCGAAAACCCGTGTAAAAGTATCCCCTACCAGGCTCCTTCTGCTGAGGCGCAGGCGGTGGTCGCTTCATGGGAGGCGCTTGAAGATGCAGTGAACCATCGCGATGCCGACGGGTGGGCTGCTCACGTTGCAGATGAATTTGTTTTTAACGTGAAAGAAGATGGTAATCCACTAACGAAAGCGGACCGCGTAGCAATCATCAAGAAGCAGGCTCAGGGCAATACGGTCACTGATATTGGAACGGTTATTCCCGGAACAATGAACGTCTGGGTGTTCGGAGATACCGCGGTTATGGCCGACCAACAACAACCGACGACAGGCGGCAATCCTTATCAAGCTATGCGTATATGGGTGAAACGCGATGGCCGATGGCAGCTCGTTTATAGTCAGCAAACGGTCATCGAACATTCTGATCGGATGAGCAAATAACTCGAGTTAAGCGTTGCTTCAGATGAGATGATCTAGAAATGTAAGACTCAGTTGCAGTTGCAAAATGTTTATATATGGAGTCTGCATGAAGCGAATGGTTTTCGTAGCTGCGATTTCCCTCATTGTGTCAACCGCATGTTTCGCGACGCAGAGCGAGGAAGCACATGGTGTTGCGAATAAGACTTTATTGCAGGCTGATCAAACATTCTTACAAACTCTACAGAAGTCAAACAAAGCACAAGCCGATGCGGTACTCAATAGTGATTTTACATGGACAGATTCGCAGGGAAGAACTGAGACGAAAGCACAATTTCTCGACGATCTCAGTGCGCCATTGACCAAGGCTATAAACACGGATCTGAAGGCGCATAGTTATGGTCAAGTTGCTGTCGTCACTGCGTCCAATGGCAGAGTCCACGCTGTCCGTATTTGGGTAAACGAAAACTCAGCCTGGAAGTTACTTGCCTACCAGGAAACTACTCTCGCGGATAAGCCCACACCTCCGAAGAATGATTCGCGCGATTGTGAGAATCCCTGCAAAACCCTCCCCTATATTCCAAAGAACGATGCCGAGCGGGAAATTATCGCTTCCTGGCAGAAACTTGAGACCGCAGTCACCAATCATAATGCCCAAGGCTGGGCTCCTCACGTAGCTAATGAGTTTAAGTTAGTCAACAGTAATAATGATCACGTGCTGACGAAAAGTGATCGTATGGCAATACTTGATAAACAGAAGCAGAGTGGATCTCCATCCGCGCCCGTTCCTCTAATATCAGCCAAGATGTTTGACTACGGAGATACAGTCGTCATGAAAGCCGAGCATCAACGCGCCACCGGTAAAGCCATTCACGTTACGCGCGTATGGATTAAGCGTGACGGTAAATGGATCATGGCATTCAGTCAGCAGACTACCGTTCAATAACACTACGACACATTTATGACAGCCATGACGCGGCGAGGTTTCGTCAAGGGAGCGGCTTTCGCTCCAGTCGCTTTGAAAACATTCGGATTTGGACAACAAGCGTCCAGCACCGACCGCTTCGATATCGTAGTTGCCGGAGCTGGACACAATAGCCTGATCGCAACTGCATACTTAGCCAAAGCCGGATTCCGATGCATCGTGCTCGAGGGCCGTCCAATCCTTGGGGGTGGCGTCAAAACAGCTGAGCTGACGTTGAAAGGCTTCCATCACGATACTTGCTCTTCCGCGCACACTGCACTGTTTGATAATCCGCTTATACGCGAAGACGAACTCAAGCTGGGAGACTACGGGCTGGAGTACATTCAACCCGATCCGGTCTTCCATATGCCGTTTCCTGACGGCAGTTATTTGACGCAGTGGCGGGATATTGACCGCACGTGTACCGAGTTTGCAAAATTTTCGAAAAAAGATGGCGCAGCATACCGGCGCATGTTCACCGAGTATGAATCGGTGAAGCCCTTCCTGGAAGCAACTACTTTCTCTCCTATCGGATTTGGAAAGCCGCTGAATGATCGATTGGCTGAACATCCCAAGGGAAAGCTGTGGCAACGGCGCTTGGCAATGTCCGCCTGGGAGATCATCCGCGACAACTTTGAAGACAACCACTGCCAGTCATTTATGTTGGCGAGTCCGTGGGGGAATCAGCCGCCGGATTATCCGGTTACGGGCCGGAGTGCCTATTCGTCTTTCAATCAACAGCGTTGGAGCCGGCCTCTTCCCAAGGGAGGTTCAGGACAATTATCTGAAGCTTTAGCGCACTATATCAAAGCCCATGGCGGAGTCGTTCTCCCCAACAAGCCGGTGGTGCGGCTCATCATTGAATCGGGAAAGTGTACCGGAGTGGAATGCGAAGACGGATCTTCGTATCGTGCGCAGAAGGCGGTCTTGTCGACCATACATATCAAACAGCTCATTGATATGGCGCCGCGCGAATTGTGGACGCAAGACTTCGTCGACGGAGTCGATAACTGGCAAGCTGAATGTTCCATGATTGCCACCAACTACGCCACCACAGAACCGCCTAAGTATGCGATTGAAGGCGGCATTCTGAATCCGGTACATTCCGGATTTATGCCATCTCCGGATCGCGCACTGCGTTTTGGATACGACTATGCTCGCGGCGCCGTGAACGTGGAGGATCCTCCGCTGCATGTAATTTGTTGCAGCATCGCTGACCCTACACGAGCCCCCCAGGGTATGCATACTATAAAGGTGGTCGGTTACCAGCCTTATGATTTGAAAGAAGGTCCGCAGCACTGGGACGCGATTAAAGAGGAAGTTGCGGATGCCAGTCTACGATACCTGCAGCGTTTCTCTCCGAATTTAACAACTGACAAAATATTGGCGCGCGTAGTCGATAGCCCGCTCGATCTCGAGCGCATGAATCCTCATAATTGGCACGGAAGCTGCCACGCCGGTGCCTGGGGGCCATCGCAATCCGGCAATATGCGTCCCGTGCCTGGATGGGCACAACATCGTATGCCGATACCGGGTCTGTATCAGACCGGAGCCACAACTTTCCCGGGCGGATCTGTTACTGGAGCACCAGGACGAAACGCAGCGACGGTAATGCTCAAGGACTTTGGAACCAGTATTGATCAGGTTGTGGGGAAGAAAAGTTGAAGGGAAGCGTGAGCAGGAAAAACGGCAACATGGGTGCGTTTTTGCTGCGAAGAGAAAGAAGCCTTTTCGTAGTCGCAGCAGTGCTGTTTTTTACTTTGGTGCATCTTCAGGCTGAAGATGCAGTCTCCTCAAAGCTTGTTCAACAAGAAGTTCCCAATAATCCATCTTTAACAATGGCCCCAACACAGCCAATCCCATTCAGCCACAAAGTACATTTTGATCAGGGAGTCACTTGCGAGTATTGCCACACCAATCCCACACCGGGCATCTCAATGACATCCCCTCCCACAAGTACTTGCATGGGGTGTCATCGTGTTATTGCCAAAGACAAGCCCGCGATTAGAAAACTTGCTGAGTTTGCGCATTCCAAACAGCCAATCCCATGGGTGCGCGTTTACGTATTAACGCCAGGTCTGAACTGGAATCATCGCAAGCATCTGGAAGCTGGTAAGAAATGCGCAGCATGCCACGGCGAAGTAGCGCAGATGGATCAAATGGCTGAGCTAACCAGCACAACCACAATGTTCAGTTGCCTGAGTTGCCATCAGAAGAATCAGGCAAAAACCGAATGCAAAACCTGCCATTTGTGGCCGTAGTGTTGATTCAACATCTGCTGAAGAATCAGCTTTATGGTCCGGGTAATCGCAGCGCTTTCGAACGATCAATCACCCATTGCGGAAATACAGGAGCGCCCTGCGGCGGATGACCCTGCGTGATCGCCCAGTGGTCGATCCATCCGGTACCTTCTTCTCCTACGAATGTGTCAGGCAGGCTATAAGCCGAATCACTGAGAGCATCTGCGAGTGTGATGTAGTGATAGCCGCGCTTGCGCATGAGCTCAATCAATTCGCCGATGTGGTCGGCTTCCAATTGATTGCCATGCAGCAATAAAATCTGTTTTGGCTCGTAACCAATCGTCTTCTTAGCAAGCTGCTCGGTATACGCAAACACTGCATCGCTATAAGAAAGATAGCTGCTTGCGAGTTGCTGCTGTAGTGCGGTGTCGCCGCGAGTTTTAGCGTCTTCGTAGACTCCAGCGTACATCCAATCCCAGGCATCGAGTGTTACGGGAGCGATGCGGTAACCTCGGCCAACAAGGAACGCTTCGGCTTCGCGCCGGGTTTGCAGGTCGCGACCGGTGTCGAGAAAAGGATGCCGGAAGTAGCGGAGCGTCATTTTGTGTTCGGCAAGTAACATTCGGGTTACGCTCTCGCCCTGAATCACATCATCTTCCCATGCCTTCAATCCAGCCTGATTGAGCGAGAGGTGAGTGAAGGTATGATTTCCGAGTTCAAAACCATAATCAAGCCACATGCGCAGAGCCTTGATTCGTTCATCTACTTCGCCCGCCTTATAAAGTTTTTTTTCGTTCACGAACCCGACTACAGGCACCTTCTGGTCACGTAGCGTAGTCAGCAATTTTGTTGTCATTTCCGTAATGGTGGCGGCGGACATGGAATTTGCTGAACCGGCTGGCAAGTCATCAATCGTAATTGCGACCTGGCGCTCGGGTTGTTGCGCTGCCGATTGAACAGGGCTGGCGAAAACGCACAAGGCACAAACAATAATGAGAATTTGTTGCAGCTGTTTCATGAAAGCGGCTCTCCTATGAGTACGTGTTTTCGGCGTGAACGATATTGAAACATGAAAAGGGGAGACATTCACAATTTATAATGCGTGAGCACGTTGCAAAGGACCGGGTGTGGGTAATAGATGATTTCTGGTAAGACTACTATTGACAGCGGATTGCCTAACGACGTGGTCCGCCAAATTATTACCCAAGCACGCGATGAACTCAATTTGGTAGGCAAGCGCGTGATCGTCATTATCCCCGACGGAACACGCACGATGCCAATGCCGCTGATGTTCCAGCTTTTACAAGAAGAGATTGGCGCGCAAGCTGCCGCTTGCGATTACCTGGTTGCTCTCGGCACGCATCCGCTTATGAGCGATGCGCAGCTCACTCGCTTGTTCGGGTGCCCCGTCGTCGCCGGTGTTTGCGGCAGCGCTAGAGTTTTCAATCACCGCTGGGATCTTCCGGAGACATTTACAGAAATCGGCATAATACCTGCCGAAGAAGTTGCGAAAGTTTCTAATGGACTTTTGTCTGAACCTATCGAGATCAAAATTAATCGTCTAATTTTCGATTATGACCAGGTTCTGATTTGTGGACCGGTCTTTCCGCATGAAGTTGTCGGGTTTTCAGGCGGGAATAAGTATTTATTTCCCGGTATCAGTACTGGTCAGATGATTAACCACACTCACTGGCTGGGAGCGTTACTCGGAAGCTATAGCATTATCGGCACAGGTTGTACCCCGGTTCGCGAATTGATTGATCGAGCCGCGGAAAAGGTAAAAGTACCCACCGCCTGTTTTGCTCTGGTCGTGAAAGGACAGAGTATCGGTGGTTTGTATTTCGGCTCTGCGCGCGATGCATGGAAAGCTGCGGCTGAACTTTCTGCGCAAACACATATTGAGTGGGTGGAACGCCCATATCACCGTGTACTCTCCGTCCTTCCTGAGATGTACGACGATATCTGGACGGGAGCTAAGGGGATGTATAAGTCCGAACCCGCTATCACCGACGGAGGAGAGGTCATTATCTATGCTCCCCACATCACAGAAGTGAGCTATACGCACGGAACTTTCATCGACAAAATTGGCTATCATTGCCGGGATTATTTCCTTAAACAGTGGAACCGTTTCGCGGATATTCCCCGGGGCGTGATTGCTCATTCCACGCATTTGCGGGGACAAGGCACGTATGACGCAACGACGAACATTGAAACTCTGCGGATTAAGGTCACGCTCGCCACGAGCATTCCGGAAGAACGATGCCGGCGGTTGAATCTTGGTTATATGGATCCAAAAACAATCAAGCTGGAAGATTGGAAAGGCCGCGAAAAGGAAGGGGTGAAGCTCATTCCCCACGCGGGAGAAATTCTCTATCGATTAAAAATGTCCAATGCCGAATTGCCTCACTAAATTCTAGCGATCTGATTCTTTAGGTGAGAAACATTCTCTGTCAGGATTACGCTTTCGCGAATCAGATCCGTTGTAGCCATTCACGACTGCTCCGTGTACATTGGTTCAATAGGATCCCTGCTATGCGAAAGTTATTCCTTGTAACTGCTTTCTGGGTTCTTCTACTTTTTCCATTTACTGTAAGCTCAACTTTCTCCGAAACGGTAGCCGTCAACTCGCAAGCTGGAAAAGGCTTGGAGCCTGTTTTGCAATATATCCATTCTGATTGGGATGTTCTGACACGTTCCATGACGCGATGCGATAGCATAGTGGATCCCAAGCTGCCTGAGGATGCAGTTCTGTATTTGCCGCAAGATTTTTCTGAACCAGATTCTGTTAAAAAACTGGAAACTGAATGTAAAGTGCATGTGGAACGGCTGCCTGCAGTAATCCACCGCCCTGGCGAAATCGATGTGAGTAAAATCCATCCCCATGGGCTGCTGTTCTTGCCAAACAGTTACGTCGTGCCCGGAGGCAGATTCAATGAAATGTATGGCTGGGACAGTTATTTTATTGTTCTAGGTTTGCTTAAGGATAATCGCATTGATCTCGCGCGAGGAATGATAGACAATTTTCTCTTTGAAATCGAGCATTACGGAACGGTGCTGAATGCGAATCGGACCTACTATCTCACGCGCTCGCAGCCGCCATTTTTGACTTCGATGATTGTTGCCTTGCGAGCGGTGGAAGAGAAATCCGGGCACGATGATAAAGAATGGCTCGCCCACGCCTATGAAGTTGCCGCGCATGATTATCAGAATTGGATACACGAACCTCACTTGGCTGGAACTACGGGACTGTCGCGATATTACGATTTTGGGCGCGGCCCAGCACCGGAAAGCGTCCAGGACGAAACCGGGGTTCATCGCAAAGTTGCGGCGTATTTCGCAAGCCATCCAAGCTTAGGGCAGCGTTACCTGGTAGAGCAAAATACTTCGACCCAAGCGTCAACCGGAGGCGCTGGAGCGCCCTACACCATTCAAGCCTGCGATGCCGCAACCACCATTGAACATCCGGGTTGCGATACAGGCGGCGTGGTTAGATTATCCGATGACTATTACACAGGCGATCGTAGTATGCGCGAATCAGGGTTCGATATATCTTTCCGCTTTGGTCCATACGGAGCTGCCACCCACCACTATGCTCCGGTTTGCTTAAACAGTCTTCTTTATAAAACGGAAAAAGATTTGGAGGAAATCAGCCGGGAGTTGGGCAAACCCGCCGATACCGGCAAATGGAAACTCCGGGCAGAACAACGCAAAATTTTAATCAATCGCTATCTCTGGGATTCCCAACGAGGTTTGTTCTTTGATTACAACTTCGTGAGCGGAACCAGATCTACATATGAATATGTGACTACGTTTTATCCTCTATGGGCCGGGCTCGCCACACCGGAGCAGGCGAAGGCCGTGCACCAGAACCTGAAAATCTTTGAGCGTCCAGGTGGTTTGGTGACGAGCACCGTAGAAACCGGGGGACAATGGGATTCTCCCTACGGCTGGGCGCCTTTAGAATTACTTGGAGTTGAAGGCCTTCGGAAATATGGTTTCAACGCTGACGCAGATCGAGTGTCCTATAAATTCCTTGCCACGGTTGCGGAGAACTTCCAGCGTGAAGGAACTATTCGAGAAAAATACGATGTGGTCACGCAATCTTCAGAAGCGCATGTGACAGCAGGATACAAAATGAATGTAGTGGGTTTCGGTTGGACTAACGCTGTATTTCTGCAATTCTTAAGCGAGATCCCTCAGCCAATGGTCGAGCGGTTGGCCGCAGAAGAGGATATACGATCGTCTGGCGTGTCTGCGCAAAAACCCTGAAAACAACCGTTAGAGTTTAGCCTTAGGGTTTTTTGTTTTCATTTTCCTGTAATTGCTCTGCAAATTTCAGTTCCCGCTCTGCATCATCTGGACGGCCCAAGTCCCGATAAGTCTGCCCTAGTAAATGATGAGTAATTGAATTATTTGGATCCATCGCCTCCGCGCGTTGTAATGCGCGAACTGCGAGATCAAATTCCCCTTTTTTCTCAAGTACCTTTCCCATAAGAATATATGGACCGGTGGATGTTGCATCGAGCCAAATTGAGCGTTGCAGCAATCGTTCTGCGTCATCAAAGTTTTGGGTACGGGAATATGCATCCGCCAATTTGTAGTAAGCCGGAGCATAGGCTGGATTAATGGCGAGTTCTTTCTGTAATTCCGCAATTGCCTCTGGAATGCGTGACTTATAAAGATAGAGTTCGCCAAGCATAAAATGCGCTAGCGGAAGTTTTGGATCGAGTGTCGCTGCTTTTTGCGCGTATTCCTCAGCAATGGGATCAAACTCTTGTCTCAACAACATGCGAGCCGTGAATAAATAACTGGCAGCTGAATCTGCCGGCACATTAAACATTCGAGCAAAAGCGATACGTGCATGCGGATAGTCTTTGGTTTGAATGTAGCAAGTGCCGAGAATATAGGAGGCATCCACGTTAGCAAATGAATACCATGTCTGCACTTTTTCAAGATACGGAATAGCTTCGGCAGGACGTCCGGATAAATAATTAGAAAGGCCGAGAAGTTGGACAGCCTCTCGGTCGTCTGGTTTCGCTTCAATGGCTTGTTTGAATTCTTCAGCCGCTTTCGGATAATTTCCTTTTTTGTAGTAAGCCGCTCCAAGCTCATGGTGCAGCCCTTCGGTTTTTGGATTCTGGGTGGCCAACGATTGCAGTCGTTCTATGGCATCGTCGTACTTGCCCTGCTGCATAAGACGATGAGCATCCGCAAATATGGAAGACCGGGGATTTGAAGATGTCGCTGCTGTAGCCTCAGCCGATGGGCTCGATGGTGTTGCTTGTCCGGAGGTGAAAATAGAGGTCAAACAAGCAGCAATCATAATCATTAGCGCGGTGCGCTTCACATATGGCATGGAAAACGGTTTTATCATGATGTTGAGAAGAGCAGCCTTCCCACGTAGTCTAAACTTGATGGTGATGTTTCCGTCAAACGGCGAGAATTGCAGCAGAATAGTGTCATTCTCAGCGTTGTGTCTGGGATTGATTTTGTTCTCACAAGCTGCGGCAACACAAACACAGCTATTGGCAAATGAAGCTTCCGCCAGGTATCAGGCGGGGCTTACCGCAATGCAGGCGGGGAATACAGAAACCGCGCGAGGTGATTTCGAAAAGGCCGTCGAGCTGAACCCAAATAGCGCAGATGCCCAAAATGCGTTAGGACAATTGCTGCTTCAAAAAGGTGATCCAGAAGGTGCGATCACGCATCTCCGTGCTGTCATAAAAATTAAACCCAACCTGGCCATTGGACATGCTTATTTAGCTCAAGCACTCACTGCCAAAGGCGAAGTGGATGAGGCCGTCGCACAGTTGCGAATCGCAGTTAAGCTTGCTCCGAAACAAGCGGACGCCCATAGTGCTCTGGCAAAGGCTCTGAGCAGCCAACAGAAAACTGACGAAGCTCTTGCAGAGATGAAACAAGCCGTGCTGCTGGGACCAAAGCGTCCAGAGCTGCATGACGAGTACGGATCGCTATTAGCTCAGAAACAACAGTACGAACAAGCAGAGAAAGAATTCCGCGAAGCTCTCGTTCTAAATCCTCAATATGAACCAGCGAAATTTCATCTCGGAGTGGCGCTTCAGAGCACGGGACAAAGCGAAGACGCGCAAAACACGCTTGAACAGGCGGTAAAACTCAATCCCGCAGATGCAGCGGCACAATATTATTTGGCGACTGTACTTGAGAGCGAGGGAAAAACCGAAAAAGCGGCTGTTGCTTACCAGCAGGCTGTTCGAATGCAACCTAAATTTATTCCGGCGCAGATACACCTTGGATTGCTGCTACAAAAATCAGGCGATCTCGAAGGTGCGGCTAACGCATTTTCCCAGGTTGTATCGCTTGCGCCTGGCGATCCTGAAGCGCATAACGATCTTGGGCTTGTCCTTATGCAACGCGGTGAAGGTGATCCTTCTATAAAAGAATTCGAGACCGCGCTCAAACTTAGCCCTGGCGACGCAGATATTCGAGGAAATCTCGGTTTAGCTTATCTGCAAAAATCAGATTTTGATGGTGCTATTCGAGAATTGCAGGCAGCTTTGAAAATGTCTCCCAAGAAAGCTGAGTTTCATTATGACTTGGGCGTGGCGCTCAAACTCAAAGACCGTTTGGCCGATGCGATTGCTGAATTTAAGCAGGCGATAGAGCTCGACCCCACTTTGGCCGACGCCTATTACACTCTGGGGGTGACGCTATGGCAGCAGGGAGATTTTCCCAATTCAGCTACGCAGTTGCAGGGAGCCATTCGCGCAAAGCCTGACTATGCCGAAGCCCATTACACGCTGGGTACGGTCTTAAGCCAGATGAACCAATGGCCGGAAGCAGCGAAAGAGTTGCGCGAAGCAATCCGCATGCAGCCCGATTTCGCGGGCGCGCACACGACATTGGCCACTGTTTTGCGAAAAATGGGTGATACCCAAGGCGCTGCTGTTGAGAGCCGGGCTGGGGCCGAAATATCCAAACAGAAAAACGGTTTGCAATCCGCAACTTTTACAACAAATTCTGGCCGCCACCTGCTTGAAGTTGGAGATCTCGAAGGCGCCATCTCCCAATTCCGTTCCGCTATCAACTCGAAACCGGATTACGCTCCAGCTCACTACCAGCTCGCTCGAGCGCTTCAGCGAAAGGGAGATGTCAAACAGGCAACGGAAGAGTTTCAAAAGGCCAGCCAACTAGATCCGCACTTTATACCACCATCGCAGTAGCTTACCTGTAACACAAAAAACATCAGCGACTATGTGGGCGCACCGCAACTAAGCCTTCCTGCACAGGAACACCGCGCTTAACTGTCACATGGAGTACGGCTTCAAATGGTTTGAGCTCGTTATTCTTCGATACACCAAGCCGCGCCAGTAAATCACGCAACGAATTTTCGCGGCAGACGTACTCGACTGCTGCTTCCGTTCCAAGAGTGGTTGTTCCGGCCAGGATCATTATCGAGCGCGCCGGATTTAAGCCAGGTACAAACCCAATGATGGCGTAGTCTTCATCCAAAGGAAGCGTCGATGGCGTCCCTAGGAACACTGCGGGTTCCTTCGGTTGAGGATGAACGTTAATGATTGCTAGGTCTCCTTTACGCGGCCCGCTGGTAAGACGCTGAAACATAAACTCCTGCGTACTTGGAAGATCACGAAGTGTCAGATTCTCCGCAGGGGAACCTATAAAAATCAGATTGTCATTCTGCGCATCATCGAGAGAAAATAAACTGCCACGCTTGACTCGGATTATATGGTGAAGTGAATCGAAGACCTGATCCAAGGCATGCATAGCCAAAACTTCGCCTACACCGGTGTAATGATCAAGAATTACATTTCGAGAATCGCGAGCTGGATCAAAGTAACGCATACCTGTTTCAGGCCGCCCTACAAATGCGCCATTGCTGAAAATTACCCAAGGTTCTTCAGGGCTAGAGACAAATGCACTCCAGAATTTACTGTATATTGCTGATGCTTGAGAGCTTGGAAATGCTGACATCACCGACTGGCTCCGCCGCTGAAGGACTGTTATCAGAGAGAAAGAGGCTATTAGCAAAATACCTAAAACGAGAGCAATGAACTGCCATGGGCGATTTCTCTCAGATTTGATGGGCTTCACTGCTGCAGTTCGTGCACGCACTTGCGAATCGCCAGTTTTGGAAATCGGTTCGCGATGATGAAACGAAACAACATAGGATCCCTTCGGCAGATCGACGAGAATCGGATCCTCAGCTCCTTCTGCGTTGTAGTATTCAGCGAGCTTGCTTCGAAGACGGCCTACTTGTACCCGTACAGTCGAGTCTGATTGAGGGTTGAAGTCTGCGGGGCGTCCAAAAATCTCCGTCGCGATTTGATACTCCTTAAGATGTTCTCCTGGATGATTCAAGGCATGTTCGCCCAGATAATGCAGGAGCCTGCACAGCGACTCTGATCCATGCAACACCTGGCTGTGCGCGATTTTTTCCAGGTGTTGTAAGTGAAGCGATCTTTCGTTCACCTGTGATCCTGTAACAGCCATGTAACGCAGGGTAACAATCCTCCTATCTATCTGCAACATAGAACAATGTTGGATGTAACCGTTTCTAAACACTCTGACACTTGTAATTCTTATGCCATGAGGTCCAAAGTTCGTTCGCCCGGATGTATTAGAATCATCGGCTCTCGAAAGCGCTGGAGTGCGTGGAAGGAGTTGTGTTTTCATTTAGATATATTTTAATGCGTGTTAATTTCTTAAAGCAATAAATCTTCCAGAATTAATAGGAATTCGTTTGCAATTCCAGAATGTCATAACTTGGAAGAGTGATCGATAAATTTAGTTAATTAAATCAATAACTTACAAGTTTTTATTTCGGAACCATAACTGCTCAGTGGTCATTTTGGGTAGTAGTTTTGTATTAGCCGGACGTGAGAAGTTCAATTCATTTCCCTGATGAAATGGACGAACCAGCAGAGTAGCTTGGCACGCTTTGACGTGTTGCCGAAGGTGAGGAAAGTGATGAATAAGTCAGTTGCCGCAGGCCGAGTCGCCATTCTTTTAACTCTCTCGTTTCTAATCTTCTCGACACCATTGGCACAAGCGCAGGCTGTTTTCGGGAGCATTTTTGGAACTGTAACCGATCCCTCGGGTGCTGCCGTACCAAACGCAAAAGTTACGGTCACAGATACAAATAAAGGCACAAGCGAAGAGACGACTACCAACGATGCTGGAAACTATTCGGTGACTCACCTTATCCCCGACAACTATAGCGTTCGTTTTGAGGCGCAGGGGTTCAAAGTGACTGAAGAAAAGAATATTCCTGTGTCGGCGGATGCTTCCGCACGGGTTGATGGTCAATTTCAGGTAGGTTCATCTAGCGAATCGGTTGAAGTAACCAGCGAAGCTCCGCAGTTGAAGACGGACCGCGCGGACGTAGCCATCGAATTCAATCAGAAATACGTTGAAGACCTTCCGATCATGAACCGCAACTTCACTTCTTTTGAGTTACTCTCGCCAGGTACTCAGAAGATGGTGGGATGGAGTCATGCGGCGACAGAAAATCCGCAGGGAAGCCAGCAGATATTTGTTAACGGACAGCACTTCAGCGGTACGGCATTCGAACTGGATGGCACCGACAATCAGGATCCGATCCTGGGGATCATCGTAGTGAACCCGAATCTTGACGCTATTCAGGAATCCAAAATAGCGCTTCAGAATTATGATGCTGAATTCGGCAAGGCAGTCGCGGGTGTAGTCACAGTGCAAACAAAGTCGGGGAGCAATGATTTGCATGGTAGCGGCTTCTGGTTTCGCCGCACCGATGCAACTGCGGCTCGCGATCCTTTTACCCAGTTTGCTCCCAATCCGATTACTGGAAAGTTTATTCCTTCCGATAAATGGCAGCAGTTTGGTGGAACGATTGGCGGACCGATTATCAAGAATAAGTTGTTCTTTTTTGGTGACTACCAAGGTACTAGGGAATCGAACGGCACGACCAATTTGTTGACGGTTCCTACGGCCACAATGGCCAGTTCCTGTAATCCAGCTACAAATGCTGCTAGCGCGACTCCGGGTTTTTGCGACCTCCACGAATATCTGGGTGTTGAACCGGGTGGTAGCGCAACTTTAGGAATACAAGGGGGGCAAGTATTTGATCCGACAACTGGATCGGGCGGCTTGGGACGTACTACTTACGTTAATAATCAAATTCCTATTGGGAGTATTTCTCCGCAAGCTGCAGCTATTTTGGCGCTTTTCCCTGCTCCCAGCACTTCGGCAATTACCAATAACTATATAGCTTCGGGTACGGGTTCATTTAAGCAAGACAGTTTTGACACTCGCATCGATTTTAATCCCGCTTCCACACTGCAAGTTTTTGGACGCTTTAGTCTCGATTATTTTAATGTAGCTGGCAAAGGATCCTACGGTGCTTTGGAAGGCGTAGGTTTTGGTCCCGGCGGGCTTGCGGGAAGCTCGCTCACTCACAATTACAGTTTAGCTTCCGGAGTAACGAAAACTTTTAATTCCACACTGCTCGCGGATTTTCGATTCGGATATTTCAAGTACAACCCGGTTGCTTCAAAACCAGATGCTGGCACTACTCCGATGACCACCGTGGGTATCCCTAATGCTAATCAATCGGGAGTGCAAGCTTTGGCTACCTCCGGTTGGGGTGGTTTTCTCCTCAATCAGACAGTATCGAATTCTTCGGCGAACAATGGCGCCTTTAGCAATCCAACTGTGAGTTGGGGCGATGGTTTAGGCGTAGGGCGTTGCAATTGTCCGTTAACGGAGAGCGAGCAGCAGTTCCAGTGGGTGACAAATTGGACGAAAATTCATGGTAACCATCAATTCAAGTTCGGGGCCGATGTTCGTTACGCGATGAATCTACGGGTTCCAAGCGATGCTGGACGAACTGGTGATTACACTTTTGATTATCGAACTACATCGGGAGGGCCAGAGGGCGGAGTGGGCGGTCTTGATTGGGCGACTTTCCTCCTCGGAGATGTAACTCAAGTAAGCCGATATGTCAGCACCAGCTTAAACGCAGCAGAACGCCAACATCGCATGTTCTACTATGGCCAGGACACTTGGAGAATAACATCCAAATTCACCTTCAATTATGGCCTGCGATGGGAAGTGTATTTCCCTGAGTACGTAAACGGCAAAGAGCAGGGTGGATTTGCCAACATTGTGCAGGGTGAAGATCGAGTTGCCGGTGTAGGCGGTTTTGGATTAAATGGAAACATTAATAATGCTTGGCATGCCTTTGCGCCACGAGTGGGCTTAGCTTATCAGGTAACACCGAAAACTGTGGTTCGCATGGGCTATGGTCGCAGCTTCGATATGGGCGTTTTTGGTTCCAACTTTGGCCACACAGTTACGCAGACCTTACCGGTTTTGGCGGCTCAGCTAGCCCAAGGCCCAACCCAGGATGTGGCCGCCTTTACTCTGGCCCAAGGTCCACCCGTTTTCACATTCCCGGCGATCCCCTCAAATGGATTGCTTCCAGTAGCCGGCCCGAACTGCTACCAGAAGGCGAACATTGTCGGTGGCCAGAACACACAGCTGTGCGTTCAGCCACATATTCGTCCAACTACCCAACGTTTGCCTACTCTAGATGCATGGAATGCGACGGTTCAGCATCAGGTGACAAATACGATATCAGTCGAAGCCGCTTATATTGGCAATAAAGGTACGCATGTATTTGCCGGTGATGGCCCTACCTACAATATTAACAACCCTTCGATTGTTGGTTTTGCCGCAGGTGTACCACAGCCGGAGCGCCGACCGCTTTACAACAAATTTACGTATGCAAGTTATCCTGATCCAACCAATACATTCGCAAATTTCCCTGGCGCACCTAGGCTCGTACCTGGTGTCCTACAGTGCTGTTCTACGGACCAAAACAACTATCTTGGGAATGATGCCAGCAGCGAGTACAACGCGTTACAGCTTAAAGTTGAGAAAAGATTCTCTCAAGGCCTCCAGTTACTTTCTCACTATACCTTCGCTCATGCCAATAAGTACGACAATAACTATTACGCGAATGATCCTCGAGTCGCATATGGTCCCGATGATCAGGTGCGAAATCACGTCTGGGTAAACAATGTGGTCTATGAGTTGCCGTTTGGAAAAGGTAAAAGCTTTGCAGGAAACGCTGGCCGTTTGGAGGATTTGATTGTTGGGGGTTGGCAGATCACTGGCACAACTACTTGGGGCAGCGGCTTGCCTTGGACGCCGAGCACTAATGAATGCAGCGGCGAAGAAGATGTAGGCGTTTGTCGTCCAAACAAAGGCGCGGGATCGTTCCATACAGGAGCTGGATCGTTGCAGCACAACCCTACAACTGGTCAGCCATTTGTGCAGTTCTTCACGCCATTGGCATCTCTAAGCGGTCCATTTACAGATCCGGGAATTGGCAATTTAGGCAATATCGGGGTATTTAGCTACCGTGGGCCTCGGGCTTTCTTTAGCGACGCATCGATCATGAAGAACTTCTCCGTTACCGAACGAGTGAAAGCACAATTCCGCATGGATGCCTTCAACGTGTTTAACCATCCAGTATTAGGTTTCAACAACAATCAGGGTGGCAGTGGTACTTGCATAGATTGTGCTGGCAACGGCAAAATCACGGACATCGAGCACGATGCTTCACCGGGTTCCGCTACTGGTATGCGTCAGCTCGAGTTCGCGTTGAAGTTCTCGTTTTAATTTTGCGATACTGAGAGGGAGTCTTCGCGACTCCCTTTTTTCTTTGTTGCCACTCAATCGCTTGCTCACGTCCGATCATCAATTCAAAGTTAGCTTGAGAACTTGACCGACTCAAAATCTCATCCTAATATTGCGAAATCGGTGATGTTCTTACTTCCGTTTCGGATTTTAACTTTCGCGAAAATACCCATTCTTATTTGTTTTCTCACCCTTCACGCAAATTCTCAGCAACCGTTTGTTACTAATTCATCTCCTTCACCTACGCTTGCCAACTTCATCGACATCGCCGAAAAAGCCGGGCTCAACATGACCAACGTCTTCGGAGGCCTTGAGACCAAGAAGTACATTATTGAAACAACTGGCACTGGCGTGGCTATTTTTGACTATGACAATGACGGATGGCCCGACATCTTCATCGTCAACGGAACGACACTGGAAGGCTCTCCAGTAGGTCAAGGCCCCAGCAATCATCTTTATCGCAACAATCGTGATGGAACCTTCCGAGACGTGACTGCGCAAGCTGGCCTGACCGCCACGGGATGGGGCCAAGGCGTTTGTGTTGGCGATTACGACAATGACGGATGGGAAGACTTATATGTCACGTATTACGGAAAAAATCGGCTCTACCATAATAAGCAAGGAGTATTTACGGAAGTCGCCGGAAAATCCGGCGTGGCTGGCAGCGGCAAAGCCTGGGGCACAGGATGCGCCTTTGTCGATTATGACCGCGATGGCCGCCTCGATTTGATGGTCGCGAATTACGTAGATTTTGATCTATCTTCCGCACCCGCACCGGGAGAACGCGCGTCTTGCATTTGGAAGGGCACGCCTGTAATGTGCGGTCCGCAAGGGCTTCCCGCTGCGAAGAATATTCTTTATCACAATCGTGGCGATGGCACATTCGAGGACGTTACCACCAAAGCGCACATTGACCAAACCAATGGCCATTATTCGCTTAGTGTATCTACACTCGATTACGACGATGATGGCTGGCCAGATATTTATGTAGCGTGTGACAGTACGGCAAGCATTCTCTATCACAATAATCGCGACGGCACTTTTACTGACAAGGCTGTCATTGCAGGTGCCGCGTTCAACGAAGATGGACGCGCACAAGCTGGCATGGGATCAACCGTTGCCGATTATGATGGCGACGGCAAGCCAGATATCTTTAAGACTAATTTCTCGGACGATACCGCGACGCTCTACCGCAACAATGGAGACGGAACGTTTACCGATGCAACCACTGCGGCAGGCCTGGGGTTGCACACAAAATACTTGGGCTGGGGAACCATGTTCTTCGATTTCGATAATGACGGTTGGCCGGATTTAATTTTGGCCAATGGACACGTCTATCCCGAAGTCGACAAATACCACTTGGGTAGCGATTACAAAGAACCGCGAATTCTTTATCACAACAATGGGAACGGCACTTTCAGCGAAGTTTCTTCTCCGGGCGCCGGTATAACCACGCCAATTTCGTCGCGAGGACTCACAGTCGGCGATCTCTGGAATGACGGGCGCATGTCAATTGTGGTCAGCAATATGAATGCAAGACCCAGCCTACTGGTAAATCAAGTTCGAAATCCGAATCATTGGATTGGTTTTAAAGCAGTCGGCACAGCATCGAATCGCGACGCAATCGGCGCTCGGATCAGGCTGAGGACAGGGAAACGCGTTCTAATAGATGAAGTACGCAGTGGATCAAGTTACGTTTCCAATAGCGACATGCGCGTACATTTCGGGCTTGGGGCGGCGGCGAAGATCGATTCGGTCGAAGTGCGCTGGCCAAACGGAAGGATTGAAATTTTCGAGAATCTCTCGGTTGACGCGATCCACACTTTAAAAGAGGGAAGCGGAATCGCCGAAAATGAAGTACAGAAAAATCCCTAGCTGCTTCACTTTGTGCGCTTGGAAGCTTTCGCGTTATCGAACTGCATGGTGCGCGTAATCCCGGCACCTTCTTTAACGAATATTAACTGGTTGGGCTCGATGTTTTTCACTGTGTCGATCTGCCCGCTAGGCCATCGTACCTCTAACAAATCTATTTTTTCGGTTTTTCCAATCCCGAAGTGCACCCGCAAATCATTCTGCGAAATATAGCTGCCGCCGCTGCGGACTTCATCGATCTGTTCATGAGGCTTACTTTCTCCAGGGACATGAGTCACACACTTGATTCGAGCACCGATTCCGCTGCGATTCGACTTTGTCCCAACGGTTCGTACCTTAATCCAGTTGTTGTTCAACTGCGAATCGCAACGCAAAAGCTGGGGAAAGCCGTTGATCGTATTCACAACTACATCAATGTCGCCATCATTGTCGAAGTCGCCAAACGCGCAGCCCCGCGATGCGCTAGGTGTGGAAATGCCCGGCCCTGCTTTCAAGGAAATATCTTCGAAGTGTCCGTTGCGCTGATTGCGATATAACAATTTCCGTTGCGCATATCCAGCATCGGTTTGCAATTGCTCGACCTCAGGATAAACGTGACCATTGCAGATCAGAATGTCGGGCCAGCCGTCATTATCGAAATCGAAGAATCCGCAGCCCCATCCGAGGAATTGTGTGTGCGCTCCGAGACCTCCTGTAAAAGTGGCGTCTTCGAAATTTCCACCGCCGAGATTGTGATAAAGAGAAGGCGTGTCGCCAGCGAAATTTGTTTTCACGATGTCGAGATTTCCGTCGAGGTCGTAATCAGCAGCAGCGATTCCCATTCCAGCCTGCGGTTTCCCATCCGCGCTCAAGGCACAACCGGCATCGATACCTACGTCCTCGAACTGCCCGTTCTTGTTATTCTTATAAAGAGCGCTCGGAGTCGAGTCGTTCGCTACGTAAATGTCCGGCCAGCCGTCATTATCCAAATCAGCTGTCAGAACTCCCAAGCCAAAAGTTCCATTGGCTTTAGTAATGCCCGATGCCTCGGAAACGTCAGTGAAAGTGCCATTGCCGTTATTATGGTAAAGAATGTTCTTTCCGCCGTTCAAACCTGGTGGCCCGCAGGCCACCATCACGCTTTTATATAAACATGGCCCCGATTCCGGTACGGGCGCGGTTTTCAAGTCGAGATCAATGTAATTGGCAACGAACAAATCGAGGTGTCCGTCGCGATCATAATCGACGAAAGCGCAGCCCGTCCCCCAACGAGTTTTTGTTCCAGCTACTCCCGCTTTCTCGCTTATATCAGTAAATGTTCCATCACCGTTATTATGATAGAGAACGTTTTTGCCATAGTAAGTTACAAATAGATCTTCGAATCCGTCGTTGTCGTAGTCTCCGATACAAACACCTTGTCCCCAGCCTGTGTGCGTCAAGCCTGCTTTCATCGTGACATCAGTGAATGTTCCATCGCGGTTATTCTTAAATAGATGGGAGCTCGGCTCTTGTCCTGACGGAAATCCTTCCAAACGAGAGCCATTGACAAGAAAAATGTCCAGCCAGCCGTCATTATCGTAGTCATAGAAAGCGACACCGCAGCCGGTAGTCTCCAGTAAATACTTGTTCTTGTGTTCTCCGCCAAAGATGGTTTTCACATCGAGTCCTGCCGCGTGGCCAACATCGATAAAATTGACGCCAAGATCGTTCGGATTCGACGCCTCATCTTTTTGAATAGCAGCAGTGAAAGCACTTGTAGGTCGCGCTAAAGCGAGCACATTTTGAAACGAAAGTACTAGCGCGGATCGACTAAGAGATCGCAAAAACCGGCGACGTGAGAATGACAAAAGGGAACACCTTGGGGCTGCAGTTCGTGTTAAAATTCAGCTCTAATTCTGTAGCACGGTAGCGCGATTTGCAAGCTTATAACCCTTCGCTGGCTCACGCTAATAGCTTTCGCGCAAGCCGGTTTGTAACGAACTTTCGGCATTGGCTTCTACCAAATAAGCGATTTTCTTCCTGCCAGTTAAAGCTCGCACTGGTCCTTCTGACTATTGCGTTTTGCAGCCGCGGGACCTCAGCGCAAGAGTCCACATCTCTTTCTCTTTCTCTTTCGCGAGCCGTGAGGCCGCTGGAATTTATTTCCTCAGTGGGAATGCGAGCAGGCATCTTTGGCAATGAAGCGGGTAGTATCGAAGCATGGGTCTATCCGTTGAAAATTTTGCGCAACTTTCATCTGCTCTTCCACGTGAACGGTCGAGTTCTGGAAGCGGAGACACTAGCGAGAACTATTTCTGTACGCCCCGAATCCTATACCGTTCTTTATGCCGACGATACATTTCAGGTGAAAGAAACGGTTTTTACGCCAGTCCACGAGTCCGGCGCAGTCGTTGTGATCGAAGTTGTGACTTCCCAGCCGCTTGAGATCGAGGCAGAGTTTCAAAGAGATTTTCAACTTGAATGGCCCACCGCTTTTGGAGGCGCTTATCTCAATTGGAATCCAGAGTTGCGGGCGTTTGAATTCGGCGAAGAGCAGAAAAAGTTTGCCGCGCTAGTAGGCTCTCAATCAGCTGCACCTGGCCGCCAGGAATACTTCACGAATTACTCTTCATCCGCTAAAAGCTCATTTCTGTTAGGGCAAGTTGTGAACGGCAAGCAAACGAAAGTAGTTGTGATTGCCGGCTCGGTGGATGGCCCAAAAGAAGCTGCCGAGACTTATCGTCGTTTATCCGCCAACTACCAGAGCCTCCTAAAAGATTCGGCAAACTATTACGCGCAGTATCTGGATCGCACCGTCAGCTTGACCCTTCCCGATAAAGATTTGCAACGGGCTTACGATTGGTCGCGCATCAGCGTAATTCAGGGGCTGGTGAGTAGTCCTTATCTCGGCAGTGGACTTATTGCTGGATACCGTACATCGGGGGACTACGAACGCCCGGGATTTGCGTGGTTTTTTGGTCGCGATGCACTCTGGACTTCGTTCGCCCTGAATGCTGAAGGTGACTTTGAGACTGTTCGCGCGGCACTCGATTTTTTGAGCCGCTACCAACGGGATGACGGCAAAATTCCTCATGAAATTGCGCAAACGGCAACTCTCATAGATTGGTTTAAGAAATATCCATACGGTTTTGCCTCGGCCGACGCTACTCCTTTGTATATCGTCGCGTTCAACGATTATGTAGTACACAGCGGAGACGCAGCCTTCGCGATAGAAAAATGGAACAGCCTGTGGAAGGCATATCAATTTTTGAAATCTACTTACAATGCACAGGGTCTGCCCCAGAACTTCGGATTTGGGCATGGCTGGGTCGAGGGTGGGCCGTTGCTTCCGGTCAATACAGAGCTGTATCAAAGCGCGTTAGGTGCCGAGGCCCTTAGGTCTTTAGCAAATTTGGCACGTATCAGCGGCAAGAACGACTTGCGTAAGGAACTGGACCAAGAGTTCGTTAAGCATAAGACACTCGTAAATCAGGCATTCTGGTCGCCGCAGAAAAATATCTATTCATTTGCGCTCGACAACCGTGGTCAGCAAGTTGAAATTCCGAGTGTGCTGGCAACCGTGCCTATGTGGTTTGGACTTCTTGATGAAAATAATACAGAGACCATGATCAACGAGCTTTCGGGCGCTGATCATGAGGCCGACTGGGGCATGCGGATCATCTCTTCTTCCAATCCGCTCTACAATCCAGGTGGTTATCACTTCGGATCGGTTTGGCCGCTGTTCACGGGTTGGGCATCGGTAGGCGAGTATCACTATCATCGGTCTTTACCTGCTTACTTGAACCTGAAAGCTAATGCGCTGCTTGCGCTGAATGGCTCTTTGGGGCACGTCACGGAAGTTTTATCAGGAGATTATTATCAGCAACTCTCGACCAGTTCGCCTCATCAGATTTGGTCGGCAGCCATGGTGGTCAGCCCTCTCTTGCAAGGGATGCTCGGTTTGGAGAACGACGCGGCCGCACACACATTAAAATTCGCGCCTCATGTTCCTGCCGAATGGAAAATGTTCGAAGTGAAAAATGTCCGCTTGGGTGACGCTTCATTAAATCTGAAATACCAGCGGGATATCGACAATATTTCTCTGACTATCGACCGGGCTGGCAAAGGCAATTGCAATTGCAGTGTCGAGTTTTCCCCAGCATTGAGTCCGCGTGCGGAGGTGACTGACGCCGAACTTGATGGTCGTCGCGTTCAAATGCGCATGGATCGCAACACTCAGGATCAACATGCGTTATTAAAAATTCCACTCGGCGATAAGCCAGTCACGCTGCGTGTTCACGTTCGCAACGACTTCGGTATTGGTATTCTGGCTACTCTTCCGCCACTCGGCGCAAAGAGTCAGGGACTGAGAGTGTTGTCCGAAAGCTGGAGTGCTGACCGCGACAATTTGACCTTGCAGGTTTCAGGCATTCCATCCCAACAATACGAACTCGATGTTTGGAACGCGGCACAAATTACAAGAATTGAAGGGGCGGAGTTAGTGAAGGGCGAATACGGTGTCAGCAAGATTCGCATCAAGCTGCCCGGCGACGATCCTTCGTCCTATGTTCAAGGGAGAGTCATATTGCATTTTTAATTTACGTAGGAAGAATTTTTTTGCTCCGAGTCTTAGGGAACGATAGGTCTTATGGTATTCAGTTTGGCTGCGCTCTCCGGAGACGCTTTTTCTTTAGCGACGGCAGTTGATGCACAGGGCCATAAATGGGGCGGCATGCCGTCTTATGAGATATACCCCTCGCAGCTTTGCCGACAGGAATAATGATAGCATTGGCGGTCTGAATGGCATCACCAACAAGTTGGATAACCTAAAATCAGCAGCATGATCCGGAAAATATCTCCGTTATGCGCGCGGTACCCGCTTCGTGATAGATTTTTTAAGTGTGGGCGCGTAGCTCAATCGGATAGAGCATCAGATTTCTAATCTGAGGGTTGCAGGTTCGATTCCTGCCGCGCCTACCAACTGCTCAGTCTTAACCTGTAGGCCTCAGCGACTCGAACTCATATTAGATTTTAGAGAGGTGTAGGTTTTGCTCCTGAAAATTGTGCAGGCCGGCGAAGAAGTCTTGCGTCGGCAAGCCCGTGCATTGACGTGGGAAGAGATTCTCAGTGAAGAAACTCAGCAGCTTATCGAGTACATGCGTGAAACCATGCACGATGCACCTGGAGTTGGGCTGGCAGCTCCACAAGTGGGTCTTCCCATACAATTGGCGGTCATTGAAGACCGCGAAGAGTACCACGCCCAGGTTGATCCTGCTCGACTTGCAGAACGCGAGAGACGGCCTGTGCCGTTTCATGTCCTTATCAATCCCAAAATTGTTTTTACCGATTCAACTTCGGTGGAATTCTTTGAAGGCTGTCTCAGCGTGAATGGATTTTCCGCTATCGTGCCCCGTGCTCGCGCCGTGAAGGTGGAATATTTGGACGAAAAGGCTCAAGCGCAAATTATCGAGGCCTCTGGATGGTATGCGCGAATTCTCCAGCACGAAATCGATCATTTGAAGGGGACGTTATATATCGACCGAATGCATGCTCGAACATTCATGAATGTAGAAAATTTGACACGCCTGTGGAAAGACATTCCGATCGGAGAGGTTCGGACAAAACTAGGAGTCTAATGAGATGACTATTTACGTGACCTTTCATTGCGGTTAGGTTTATCCGAAGATCACTTTCGCGGCTTATGTTCACAGCTGGGTCTATTAATGCATGAGTCTGGCAGGACGAGTTTCGCGACCGGCTTTCCTCCAATGATGTGCGAATCAATAATCTCGTCAACGTCCTCTAGCCTGACTCGTCCGTACCACACTGCTTCCGGATAAACGACCACCGTGGGGCCATGTTCGCATTGCTCCAGGCATCCAGACTTATTTGCACGAACTCTTGTACCCGGAATTTGACGCTCGGCAAGTTTTTGCTTGAACGCTTTCTGCAGTTCGCCATTACCGCTTGGATCACAGCTCCCGCGCGGGTTATCAATGGGGCGCTGATTTCCACAAATGAAAATATGCTTTTCAAATTTAGCCATAAATGAACTGTACAGGATTCGATTTCTAATTGGTGAGTGATTACCAGCAGTTCATCCAATCGCGCTATAAATTAACCAAGGAGAATCGTTCATTAGTACCTTGCCGCAAAGTTTTGATGTACTGATTCTCGGAGCGGGCGCTGCCGGTCTGATGTGCGCAATAGAAGCTGGCAAACGCGGACGCAGCGTTGCTGTGCTCGAACGTTCCGAACGCGCGGGGAAGAAAATCATCATCTCGGGCGGCGGACGCTGCAATTTCACCAATATTCATTGCACACCGGACAACTTTCTCTCGTCGAATCCGCACTTTGCCAAATCTGCTCTGGCTCGATATACGCCATCAGATTTCATCGCCCTCGTCGAGAAGCACAGTATTTCTTATCACGAGAAAACTTTGGGACAGCTTTTCTGCGACCTGTCGTCTAAAGATATTGTAAATATGCTCGAAGCAGAGTGCAGGGAGCTCGGAGCGCGCATTTTCCTGAACACGTCAATTGCAGAAGTCTCGAAATCCGGCGAATTCGTAGTGAGAGCCGGAGAGAACGAATTTCGAGCACCCTGCTTAGTAATCGCAACTGGAGGACTGCCAATTCCAAAGATGGGTGCGACCAGCTTTGGCTACGACTTGGCACGGCAATTTGGACTAGCGATTCGCGAGCCTCGTCCTGCATTGGTCCCTTTTGTTCTAGCGCCGGAAGATCGGGATCGCTACTGCGACCTCGCGGGAGTTTCGGCAGAAGTCATCGCATCGTTTGATGGCCAGCGTTTTCGCGAGAAGATGTTAGTCACTCATCGTGGACTGAGCGGTCCAGCGATTCTGCAAATCTCGTCTTATTGGAAGCCGGGTCATCCGATTGGCATCGACTTAGCGCCTGATCAGGATGTTACGACGGCTCTGCGTCAGCCAAATGCGGTGCGAAACCTGACCACGACGAAATCGGCTTTCCAACAGTTCCTGCCAAATAGATTCGCGAACCGATGGCTCGAAATCAACGAACCAAAAAGCTGGACGAATGTGGCTCTCGCCCAACTCGAAAATCAGATGCATCAATGGACGGTTACGCCGGCAGGCATTGAAGGCTTCGCCAAGGCAGAAGTAACTACAGGAGGAATAGATACCGACGAACTCTCAGCCAAGACAATGGAGAGCAAAAAAGTCCCAGGTCTGTTTTTTATAGGCGAAGTAGTGGATGTGACCGGGCATCTCGGAGGATTCAACTTTCAATGGGCATGGGCCTCGGGAGCCGCCGCGGGAAGAGCGATGTGAGTGTCAGAAAAGCCAGTCGATACCTTCCCAACGAATCATCAATGTGGCGACGGGTGTCCTCGCCGTCTCGAATGCCTTAGTAATCTACTGTCTAGAAGCTAAGCTTGGCCGAGAACTGAATCCCTCGCGGACCACCGCTTCCGAGAAAGGGATTGCCAATTCCAACGTCCCCAGTAGCTGTAAGTGGATAAAAGCCTTGTTGTAGACCGTTTGAACCCGGCGATCCAGCATCTCCAATGAAATTGGGTAGAGTTGGATTCGAGAAATTCGGATGATTCAAAATGTTGAAGAACTCAGCTCGGATTTCGAGGTTTACGCGTTCGGTGATCGGAGTGTTCTTGAATAATGAAAAATTAAATTCTTTAAAACTCGGTCCCCGCAAAGAATTGCGTCCTAAATTGCCAAAGTGGCGGGTTCCGGGAATGCAATTAGTTTCGTCGGAAGTGCCATCGTTAGCGGAATTTCCGAATGTACAGGGCGCAGCAAAAGAAGATAAATCAAGAAACTGGGAAGGGTTGCTGGAATAGCGAATTGGACCAACTACGTCTGGCCGATCAAAACCCTCTCCTGCTCCGGAATAGTCGCCTTCGAAGTTGTAGTTGAGTTGCCACGGTTGACCGTCTTGCAAGCTGAGTACTCCATCCACGCCCCAACCGTTTCTAAGTCTCTGCAATGAACCGCCAAATTTTGGAAGCTGGTAATTGAAGTTCCATGTAAATCGCCGCCGGATATCGAAGCTGGAATTTCCACGGTTTGCGTTGGGGTTCGTGCTGTCCTGAGGCTGTGCCTGGTTTGGAATAAAATCTTCACTGTCGCTGGCATCATCGATAGAGTGCGACCATACGAAATTCGCTTGCGAAGTGAAACCATGCAAGCTGTTCAAATGAAGGCTTGCTTGCAGAGCATGGTACGTCGAACTCGCCTTGGACTCTTCTTGGTTCACATAAAAGAAATTGGAATAGGGGCGCGGAGCGCCGTAACTGTTGATGCAATCGCAGGCCAAATCTGCCGCTGTAATGGCAGCCTGACTGGGTTGATTGATATCGCGGAAGCGAAATAAGTCAGTGCCCCGTGTGCCAACATACCCGATCTGCACTACGGTCCGGTTACTGATCTCATGCTGCACATTTAAGTTAAAGTTTTGGATATACGGAGTGCGGAGATTCGGATCTGCTCCGAAAAAATCTCCAAGCGGAGACGCACCGCTGAATACCGGCTGTCCCGAAGCGATTGCATTTCCGCTTAGACTCGAAGTCGAGATCGCTCCTGGACCCGTGCCGGTGTAGGCTGGGCCGGGGCAGAAAACGCAGTTCCATGGGGCGTGACCTATGAACATATCTTGGGAAAAAGCGTCATAGAAAAGACCCCATCCGCCGCGAATTACGGTTCTTCCTTTCCCGGTGACGTCATAAGTGAACGCAAGGCGAGGTGCAAAGTTGTTGTGGTCCGGTGCATAAAGGCTGGAGGGTCCACCGCTGCTTCCGACCTGCTGTACGGAACCACCAGCTGCGGGGTCGAAGCGATAAAAAAGATTGTTCTTCTCGCCGACAACTCCAAAATAGTCCCACCTCGTGCCGAGATTCAGAGTCAAACGCGGAGTAAGACGAAAGCTGTCCTGAATGTAAAAACTGTGGTTGTTTTGGTAAGTATGCCGCTTTGTGTCGCCACTTGCTTGACTGCCACCCGATGGCAGACCTTCGAGGAAAGATTCCAAAGGGGATAGAGTTCCAGTCGTATTAAGTGGATTGGTATCGGCAACGCCATCAAATTTCAAAGTACCCCGAAAATTGAAGTCATCCACCTGCATGATCGTGGTACGACGGTACTCATAGCCAAATTTCACATCGTGACGTCCGGATTTCCACGAGTAGTTGTCAATAAAGTGCCAATTAGAATCGACGCGATTACGCGGCACAGAATGGGTAGCGCCAATAGGTGAAAAACCGCTTACTGTTATTGTTGGCAATCCAAAGTCGTATGCTCCCACACCTGTATCGAGGCCTACGGATGCAGGATTGAAGATGGAGTCCTGCGGAAAGAATCCCTCAGCAAATCGGTTCCATCCCAGCCGCGCCTCATTCACCTGACGGGGATTTACCACCTTCAGATAAGACAGTGAGATTAGCTGGACTCTCGTCGGAGTGACCGTGTTGAACCCCGGCAGCAGACCAGCCGCAAGTTGCGCGAAGGGGAAGCTCTGAAAGGAATCGCCAAAGTAATATCGGCCGGTCAACATATTGTTGGTGTTGAAATTATGGTCAATCTTGGCAATCATGCTGTCGACGCGGTTGCTAAAGTTCGTATTAATCGAGAGATTGCACCCGCCCGCATTTGGAGCGGGCCATTTGCTAAGCAGCGCAGTCATAACCGGGCTTACTGATTCCCCCCACGACGCGATATTTGCTTCTGCCGAGGCCACGGATGCTGGATCTGGAACACAAGTAGTTCCCGATTGCGCGCCGGTCTCGCGTTGTCCTTCATAATCCGCATAGAAAAAGGTCTTATCTTTTATGATCGGTCCACCGAAAGAGCCTCCAAACTGATTGTTGTGGAATGGGCTCTTTGGGTTTGGATCAGTATTGAAATAATTCCTCGCGCCGAACTGTCCAGTCCGCACGAATTCCAGTCCAGAACCGTGCCACTGGTTAGTACCACTTTTTGTGACAATGTTCACTACCGCCCCACTATTTCTCCCATACTCAGCCTCGTAGTTTGAGAGTACCTTCAATTCCGCTACAGCATCGATTGGCAAAATTGTCGCTGGATCACCAAAAACACCAGCTTCGTTGATCGCTGGATCGTTACGATATCCATCGTTCATATCGGTGCCATCGAGCAGGAAGTTATTCGACCGCCCCCGAGATCCATTCATGGAAAATGTCCCATAGGATCCGGGCGAATCGCTGATCTGGTCAGGAGAACCCGCAACACCGGGATTTAGATAAATGAGCTTGGTATAGTCACGGCCATTCACTGGGATGTTCGCGATGGTTTCGCTGCTGAGTGTACCGCCAAGCTCCGCGGATGTAGTGTCTACCTGAGGAATCAGATCTCCCGAAACTTCAACCACGTCGCTAACTTTGCCAGTCTTGAGTGCCGCATCTACCCTGCGCTCGGTTGCTACGTCCACCGCGACATTGTTGGTGACCGAACTCTGAAATCCGCTGAGAGTTACTGTCACCGAATAAGTGCCGATAGGAAGTTCGGGCACCGCATAGCTTCCGTCGGCGCTGGTCTGCGTGGTGCGTTCTAATCCTGTGTTTGCATTGCGAATCGTGACCGTTGCGCCTGACACCACTGCACCTGAAGGATCAGTCACGGTGCCAAGGATCGTGCCGCGAAATGTCTGAGCAGAAATTGCAGTTGCTGCAAAAATGATAAAAGCAAAAACAAATCGCAGTCTCATCGTCATCTCCGTTACAAATCAGTAATTCGGTCTTGGACTGGCGCAGCAATAATAAATCGTGCTCCGATTAGTAAACCGTAAGCACAGGCTTTTTCAACCATTAAATCTTTTTATATGTGCAAGAAAGGACACTACAAGATAGTGGATCAGTTTACTAAAACCATAGTTAGCGCTTGTCATTCCGAGCCAAACTTTATCGGGGGAGAATCCGCTTTGGGCAGAAGAGTAGCAGATTCCTCGCGCGATAGCACTGCGCTTCGGAATGACAAGAATCGGAGCTTTCCAATGGACCCACTACCCACCACGACAACAACATGAAAGAAAGCGATTGTACCCAGTAAATGGTGGAATGAGAATAAGGAGCGATCGCCGTGTGACCGCTAGTCAGCCGCAGTCAGCCGCAGTCAGACTAACATCCTGCTCATTCTGATGATCGAGAGCCGGGGCCTTTTGAGATTGCTTATTCGACATCATGGTAATCATCAAAACACTGGCTAAAACGAGCAGACTTCCAGCTATCGTTCGCGGGCCAACTGCTTCTTTGCCCAAAAAGTGTCCCACGGCAACGGCCACCACGGGATTGACGTAGGCATATGTCCCGACCCTCGTTGGTGATTCATAATGCAGCAACCAGACATAGGCGGTGAACCCGATGAGTGAACCGAACACAATAAGGTACGCGAGGGCAAACCATGCGTTGAAAGAAACACTAAGCGGATGGAAATTAACCAATTCTCCAGAAACTGCTGTTAGAGCAAATAATTGCAGGCCGCCAAGCAGCATTTGTGCCGCGGCGCTCATGGCCTTTGATGCCGGGAGTGTAAGCTTGCGAGTAAGTATGGTCCCAACCGACCAACCCATTGCCGCTACGAGTATGGCAACTGCGCCCGCCCGATCCAGTGGTGCTTCGCCAAGAGACACTGACCTAGCCATTAAAACTGAAACTCCGAGAATGCCGACTAAGAGTCCCACGGCGAGCCTGATGGTAAGGCGTTGCGTTCGCAGAAAAATAATTTCAAGAAGCGTTATAAACAGCGGAATACTGGCGAGTATGACTGCTGCGATGCCAGAAGGCACTCGTTGTTCGGCCCAGAACAGAGAACCGTAGTCGATGAGAAACATCAGCGTGCCCAGGAAAAAAGCGCCTTTCCATTCTTTTCGTGTTGGAGAAGGTGTGCCTTTGAGCCGCAACCAGGCGTAAAGAACGAGACCTGCGAACGTGAAACGTATGCCGGCAAGAAGAAAAGGAGGAACCTCATGCACCCCAACGCGAATTCCGAGGTAAGTAGAGCCCCAGACGAAGTAAATAATGAAGAATGCGAGTAATATCTTCCAGCGTGCAGGGCTGGTAGCGCCATTCATAACCGACCTCCCACTCACAGCCACCTCAGCTTAACCACCATTACCACTTTAAGTGGTTAATTAATTCTCCGCCCTTGTCTGTAACCTGTCAAGCGCATTATGATAGTTAGGAGAGGATGACGAATATTCCGATGTTGGCTCCAGCTCAGGAATTTGATATCAGCGGTGGAAATTTAGCGCTTGATTTCGCGAACACTGTTTCAAAACGCCGCTCCGGGATGCCAGAGGAACACTTGCATTCCTGCTTCGATCTTATTCGATGGGCAACACAAGCCGGCGCTATTTCTTCGACTGAGGCGAATCGCATTTTTGATTGGGTTAAAAAGCATCCCAAGGCAGCAACGAAATTATTGCAGCGCACCATTGAGATTCGGGAAACTTTCTACCGGATATTTTCTGCCACTGCTACTCATCAAAAACCAACTCGCGACGATTTAGGGGCGTTGAGTTTGGCATTACAGAATTTTTATAACCAAGCGGAACTTAAGTGGACCGGCAATGGCGTAGTTTGGGCTTGGATTGATAAAGACGACAGTTTGGAAAAGATTCTGTGGCAAGTAATGCGTGCCTGCGTGGATCTACTGATGTCAGATGAGGCAAAGCGTGTGCGCGAGTGCGAAGCGGAAACCTGCGCGTGGCTCTTCATGGACCACAGCAAAAATCAGAGCCGGCGCTGGTGCGATATGCAGGTTTGCGGGAACCGGGAAAAAGCGAAGCGCTTTTACAAGCGTAATCACTAACGCCGAAAAAGATCACCGATGGCTTGCTTCATTACTTGTCCGCTAACATCCGAAATGGATGTCGTCAAAGGAATTTCCTTGGGACAAATTTCGACGCAGTTCTGCGCGTAACCGCATTCCTGAATTCCGCCATCACCCATCAAAGCCACCAAGCGTTCGCGCTTCAACTCGGCTCCCGTGGGGTGCGCGTTGAATAGCCGTACCTGCGAGATGGCTGCTGCTCCGACGAACCCCGTGTTGTCGTTGAATTGCGGGCACGCTTCCATGCAGCAGCAGCATGAAATGCAATTGGACAGCGGATACGCTACTTCTTGAGCTTCAGGCGAAATACGAGGGCCGGAGCCGAGATCATAGCTGCCATCAATTGGCACCCACGCTTTCACCGCTTTCAAATTTTCAAACAAAACGCTGCGATCGACGGCCAAATCACGAATGATTGGAAATTTAGAAAATGGTTCGAGCCGGATTGGCTGCTCAAGTTTATCCACCAAAGCAGAGCAGGCCATGCGCGCTTTCCCATTGATTAGCATGGCGCAAGAGCCGCAAATTTCTTCCAAACAATTCGAGTCATAGGTGATGGGCGTCGTCGCTTTTCCGTCTTTAGTGACGGGATTGGCGGCAATATCCATGAGCGACGAGATGACGTTCATGCCCGAGTACCAGTTGAGTTCGAATTCTTCCCAATGAGGCGTAGCCGTGGGAGTGGGCTGGCGTTTTATCTTGAAATGAACAGTTTTAGTGTTTGCCATGAATAGAGACTTATATTTTTAGTTCAGCTAACTTGAAATGTCAGTACTTTCTGGGTCTTGGCGGAATCAATGACACGTCAACTGGTTCGAACTCGAATTTCGGTTCGTCCGCATCTGGCGCGAAATATGCCTTCGTAGTCTTCAACCAATTCTTGTCGTCACGTTCGGGGAACTCTGGCTTGTAGTGCGCTCCCCGTGATTCATCTCTCAAGGCTGCCCCCTGCGCGATCACTCGCGACAATTGCAGCATATTGTAGAGCTGACGCGTAAAAATCACCGACGTATTCGCCCACTGCGAGCGGTCGCTCAAATTAATATTTCTGAAGCGCTCCAACAATTCAACCAGCTTGGCATCGGTCTGGACTAAGTTCTTGTTGTAGCGAATGACCGTACAATCTTTGGTCATCAATTCGCCGAGCTCGCGCCAGAGGCGGAAAGGGTTTTCCGTTCCTTCCGACTTCATCAGCATGGCATTATTTTCTTCTTGCCGCTTCCGTTCCGCCTCGAAATGTCCATTGCTGGATGCAGCTTGCAGATTGCGCGCATAACGAACAGCATTCGGCCCGGCAAGCGAACCACCGAAGATGCACGATACCAACGAATTCGCGCCCAGCCGATTGGCTCCGTGATATTGGTATTCACACTCGCCGGCAGCGAAGATTCCCGGAATGTTGGTCGCCTGATTGTAATCAACCCACAGGCCGCCCATGGTGTAGTGCATGCCAGGGAAAATCTTCATGGGGACCTCGCGCGGATCATCGCCCACGAACTTTTCGTAGATTTCCAGAATGCCTTCGAGTTTACGGTCTAATGTTGCGCGGTCAATGTGCGTCAGGTCGAGATAAACCATTGGCTTGCCGTCGATGCCAAGGCCTTCCTCAAATACGACTTTGAAGATAGCCCGGGTGGCGACATCGCGCGGCACAAGATTGCCGTACTTTGGATACCATTCTTCAAGGAAATAAAAGCGCTCGTTTTGTGGAATCGAGAGGGGATCGCGTTTGTCGCCGGGCGCCTTCGGAACCCACACACGTCCACCTTCGCCGCGAGCTGACTCGGACATGAGCCTCAGTTTGTCCTCACCCGGAATAGACGTCGGATGGACTTGAATGAATTCTCCGTTGGCGTAATAGCATCCCTGCTGATAGAGAGCCGATTGTGCTGATCCGGTGCAGACGACGGAATTCGTAGATTTACCAAAAATCGCGCCAATGCCGCCGGTCGCCATAATAATTGCGTCCGCAGGAAAGGTGCGTACTTCCATCGAACGCAGATCCATGGCGCAAATTCCGCGAGCCACACGGTTGCCATCGAGTACTGCCGACAAGAATTCCCATGACTCGTACTTTTTAACTTTGCCTTCGGATTCATACCGGCGTACTTGCTCATCCAGCGCATAAAGAAGTTGCTGGCCGGTAGTCGCTCCGGCGAAGGCGGTGCGATGATGCAGGGTTCCGCCGAAGCGGCGGAAATCTAGTAGTCCTTCGGGTGTGCGATTGAAAGGCACCCCCATACGGTCGAGCAGATCTATGATTGCAGGTGCAGCCTCACACATCGCCTTAATAGGAGGTTGATTGCCGAGAAAATCTCCCCCGTAAACGGTGTCATCAAAGTGTTGCCATGTAGAATCGCCTTCACCTTTAAGGTTTTTGGCAGCATTAATGCCACCTTGGGCGCAGACAGAATGCGATCGCTTTACCGGGACAATGGAGAACAGATCGACATTGCCGCCCATCTCCGCAATTTTGATTACTGCTGAGAGTCCGGCGAGTCCACCGCCGACAACTATGATTTTCGGGTTCGATGCCATCTCGCTCCGATTCAATTTGCCGGGATTGTACCCGGAGTTACAGGAAATCTACCGCATGACGACAGAGTCATTCATTGAGCCAGTCGGATCCAGAGGTTGCAATGGGGTGTTTAAGAACGAATACATAGTGACCGCTCCGACCAGTACAAAGACCAGCCCAATCGCCGCGCACACATATCCAAATTTTCTCCGTGCTCCCTCGCCGATGGTGATCCCCCATTTCGCTGCAAAGAGCCACAATCCATATGCAAAATGCCAGGACGCGCAGACAATGCCGACTGCGTAAAAAGCGACAGCCCAAGGATTCTGAAATTCGGCCTGGACCTTGCCAAAAGCTGAGGCCGGGTGACTCAGAAGATGAATCCCGCTGAAACGCAGATGCCAGGTATGCCAGACGATGTAGAAGAAGGCGATCCCACCGGTCCAGCGCTGCGCCGTGTACATCCAGTTGCCAGTCCACGGATATTCGCCAACATTACTGTCGCCGCGGAACCATATATAGAAGCCGTACAGTGAGTGATAAAGGATTGGCAGCCAAATACCGAACAGTTCCAACCCGATCACAAATGGAAAACTGGATAAAAACTCGACCTGCTTGGTGTAAGCCGCTGGACCTTTGGTAGCAAATGCGTTCGAAATAAAATGTTCGATCAGGAACGCGCCAATGGGAATGATTCCGCTGAGCGAATGTAGCCGGCGTAGAAGGAAGGAATGTCCCTGGCCGGCTCTTAGCGGAGGTACTCCGTGTTTTGAACTGGCCGGAGCTGGGGGACTGACCGTTGTGGCCACAGAACTACTCCTTAATGCTTCGAGTGTCGCAAGAGAACCTTTTATTATGTTGTTGGAGAAGAAGGGAAGTCAAGGACTCCGGCAGAAACGGCAGCTGACTATTTACTTCCAATCGTTTACAACTTACTGACACCAGCCTCGCCGACATGAGTCATAAAGGGTTTTTGTTGCCGGGCGCAGAGTGACTGTGCCATTCGAGAAATTTCCGAAAGGCTTCTCCACGATGGCTGTATTTGGCTTTTTGTTCCGGAGATAATTGCGCGAAGGTTTTCTGAATTTCGGGAAAGTAAAATAGCGGATCATAGCCGAACCCTTCAGTTCCTTCCCGGTGATACAAGATAATCCCCGCAACTTCGCCGCGAAATGTTGCGAGACTTTCTCCGTCCCGAGCTGCCGTGATTACGCAAACGAAACGTGCCGTTCTATTCCCGCGAGGAACATTCTTAAGCTCGCGGAGTAGACGGTCATTATTCGATTCATCATTTGTGTTTGATTCCGCCTGCTGAGGTTCTTCAGCCGTATAGCGCGCGGAGTGAACTCCCGGCGCACCGTTCAGGGCATCGACTTCCAAACCCGAATCGTCCGCCAACACAATTTCACCAGGAGCATAAGTACTATAAGCTTCGGCTTTTTTTCGGGCGTTTTCTTCAAAGGTCAAGCCATCTTCCACCACCAGCGGCAGGGAAGAGAAGTTTGGAATCGATGCAATCTCAATTCCCAGCGGAGAAGCGATTCCGGCGAAGTCCCGCAGTTTGCCTGAATTCGATGTGGCGATAAAGATCTGATTCATAGAATGATGGCCGTCTACTGGGCGAGCCGAGTTCGATTTCTTCGTTGAAGGAAAAACAGCACAGCAAATATAAACAGACTCAGTCCCGAGACAATTCTCCCCCATATGCGATCCTTTGTAGTAGTAAAAGTAATTTGTATGCGGTTCTCTCCCGTATGCACAGGGATCAGCATCTGTCCGGTTTTCGCTTGGGTTTCAACCGGAACCTGTTGTCCGTTCACTTTGGACTTCCATGCTGGATAGTTGAATAGCCGTACCGCGACTTGTCCTGGCATCTCGGTTGAGACCGAAAAGGTTTTTGACTCAACCGTCCATTGCTGCGTCTGAAAGTGGGCGGAATTATGGCCGATGAAAGATACGAGCGGAGCGTCTTGCTTCACTTCGGACGCGTCAGCGTGAGCAGGCACATACTCATCCGTTCCTTCATAGCCTTGGCCTGTAACCTGGTTATCGAGCATTTCAGCGATATCAGCGACGGTATCCCACCAGGGCGGCTGAAAACTGCGCGAGACGAATAGCAGAAGGCCGAGCATCGCAGTAAGTAGCAGAATTCTGGGCAGCCAGCGTTGCCAAGCAATCGTCACCAGCACCGCCAATCCAACATTTACACACAGCAACCACCGCCAGGGAAGCTGCACAAATCGAAGCTCAGGAAAAGAGTTCCAGGCAGGCAGAGTGAAAGGAAACATCAGCAGGCACGCCAATGTTGTCCATGCAATGAGCATCCAACAGGTTTGAGAAAATTTTGTTTGCGGCAACTTACGAAGTTTTCGTTGCGCAAATAATGCTGCGGCAGCTGCCACGATAATTTGGCTTGCGGCAACTGCAGAAACAATCCAATTAAAACGATTGTGATCAGCGTCGTCGGTTATTGTGAATAAGAAATTATCTTGCGGGCGAACGCCTGGCGACAGCACTTGAGTGATGTTGACCCAGTTCTGCTCATGCAGCACAGGCAATAAGTAGAAGGCTGCTAATCCAACGCCCAGCAGGAGCGCCAGAACCCCATCGCCGAGAATACGTGGCTTCCGCTCGAAACTTGCTGCGAATACCAGCAGTAATCCCAGTGAATAAGTCACCATGACAGCGGCTGGGATGTTGGTCAACCAAGCTGCCGCCACAATGAGTGCCAAAGGGCGTATCATTTGGCCGCGTTTCTCTTTTGATCGAAGAACTACCAGCAGTAACAATGGAAGCAGAGCGCCAGCCAGCAACTCAGCCATAGCGCTTCGCCAATAAACGATCACGATGTAGTAAGGATTTGCTATGTATAAAATTGAAGCAAATATTGCATCGTGATTTGTAAGCCATTCCCTTGCCAATACAAACATTGCTAAGCCGGATAGCGAAAGAGCGATCCAGATATAAGCTCCGGGAACAGCCTTCCATGGGAGAACCGCTCCAAGTGCCGCGCCAAGCGTCCAGGAAAGTGGAGGGTAGAAGATGAATCGCGCTTCACCATATCCAAAATGCGCAAGGCCTGCCCAGCCGGGAAATAAAATGCCTTGTTTCCAGTGGGCGAGAACCTCCATCCATGAATTGAGATGAAATTCGAAATCATGACCAGAAGGGTTGCCGCAGAAAAAGAACGGCATGACCATCGCAGATGCACTAGCTATGATGATCAATAGAGGATTAAGGAAGGAAGAACGATCGACGGCATATGTAGGCAAAGCTTTAGCAGCGGTGTTCGATCCGTCGCGACTCGCAGAATTTGTCAGTCCTGTGTTCTCCCATCCAAGTGACAAACCGTGGATATAGCATAGCGTCAAAAGCCTCCGATCCCTCGTTTATACTCAACAAAGATCGAAAAAAATTGGGCGAGAATTGTGAGACTATGCCTATAAAATCGGGCTTCTGGCTGGGACGGATCTGCGTTTTGTTGGTTGCCTTGAGCGGTACTTTTTCAGCTTCGTTCGGACAAATGTCACCAGGACCCTCAGGTTCTGCTCAGAGCACGTTTCCCCCACTTGAACAGTGGAAAGATGGAGTTAGCAGCGGCAATACTGCTGTCCTGAAAGCTTTGTACAGTATCAATCCACCTGCACAGGTCAAGACCGCCGCCGGTGATTCAAATGCGGATGCAGATATCGCTTTCTGGGCGGGATTGAAAATCCGTCGCTTAAAACTCGATGTCGTTCAATCGAATACGCCACAAACCGGACTTCAACAAATTGTGGTTCAAATAGAGATTCATACGGCTGCTCCTGGATCGCGAATATTATATGTTTCTGCGGCACAGATATGGCAGCAACAGGGCGACCAATGGCGGCTGGTATTCCTGCAACGAACCGATCCAACAAAATTGCAGCAACCGATTTCAACCAGCAAGGATATCTACGGGTCGAGCATCGATGCCCATACGGAAATCAGGCAAGCCCTCAACGAAGCGGCCAAAGCTCATAAGCATGTATTAGTAGTCTTCGGGGCGAACTGGTGTTATGACTGCCATGTACTTGATCTAGCGTTTCAGCGGCCGGATATTTCAGCTATGCTGAAACGCAACTATGAAGTAGTGCATGTGGATGTCGGTCAGGGAGATAAGAATCAGGATCTGATGAATGAATACGATGTTCCCATGCAGCTGGGAATTCCAGCTGCGGCAGTGTTAGACAGCAAGGGAAAGTTGCTTGTCAGTCAGAAGAATCGCGAGTTCGAGAAGGCGCGATCGCTTGGTCCAGAGGACGTGCTGCAATTTTTGAATAAATGGAAGCCGCAGGCAAAGTAGCATCTTAATTTTCGTACAACTCATCTCCCCGTTTACGGGAAATTAATTCCACTGTAATGTGCGTTTCACACGATGTCTGTATGGTTCTTTTAAACGAGGTAGAACAAGCCAAGCGCATCAAAGGGTTCGTGCGAGAGACGGCGTACGAATCCTTTGGTTTTTTACTGGGACTTTATTCTTGGAAGCAAAGCCGAGGGTTTTCAGGCAAGATTTACTTCTGAACTGCGTTGCCGACGCAACTGCCGTAAAAATTCTTCCTGATTCAATGGTGCATGGTTTTTAAGGAGATCGAGCAAAGGGTCTTCAAGCTCTTCCGTATCGCTTGCATCCGTATATTCATCAGAAGCAGTCAACGCACGTGGACCAACGGACAGTTCGGGGGTGGTTCCAGGAAGGCTGCTTAATAACGCGATAAAGTTTCCTACATGCGTTCTCTGTTCGGCGGTACGCGACGCAAATTCGATCCCCATGCCAAAGCCAGGATGCATGACTCGCACCATACCCTCGGCTTGGACTTCGACCTCATTTGCCTTCAAACATAAAACAATGCCTGAGCGTTCCGGAAAAGGTGACTCTGTTTCGACATAACATCCACCCAGGCTCAAATCACTCAACTTGCAATGAGAGACCGGGTCTGGATCATCTGGCAGGAGTTCGTCAGCATGAGATAACACCCAGGTTTTTAGTGTTGCGCGAACGTGGGCTGGGACATCCAGAAACCGGACGCCCGATTGCCCGTTGGAATTCGCCCATGCGATCTGGCCTCGTATTTTAATTTGTGGTCCTTCGGGAAGACCAAAAGCGGCACCGATTTCCGCACCCGAATGGGTTGGCTGCGGCACTAAGAGGTCCATTCCGTCTTCGCTCAAGTCAAGAATTATGCCTTCCATCTCGGGTCCATTCTGAATTAGAACCTGAACTGGAATTTGTATAGGAACCCGATAGGATCGACGGCGCTCCCGTTTAATCAGTGCGGTTGCGGCACGAAATGTAGATTGGGCTTGCTCGATGGAAAATGGCTTATAAAGAATGAAATTCGCGCCCGCACCGAACACATTGCGGACCTTGGTCCTATCACTAAGTAAGGCAACTGTGATGGCGGAGTATCCCGATGCAGCTTCTTCTGCATTTTGCAACACTAATGCGGCGCTATGAGGATCATCAAAGTCGATAATCACGGCGTCATACTTCTGTTCCATTAAAAGACTGAGCGCTTCAGAGTAGCCACAGCTACGCGCTGTCATATCGAATCCAGCGAGAACTGGACCGAGCGTGGCGGCTGCTTTTTCGTCTTTGGAAACAAGAAGCGAATGAAACGGCATAAATTTCCCTGGCAAATGTTCAGTGAATCATGATTCCCAAATTGGGTTTAGGGCCAACGTGGAGCTACGCCACGAACTGGCTTGGGGGCTGTTGATGATTGACTGGCTGTCGCAGCACTTGCCTTGGCCACCACCGTCGTAGGCTCATCGACCTCAGCTAAGACTGAGCTGTCATCGTCTTCATTCTCAGCGAGCAGGGGAGCTACTTCGCGCAACTTCTCGGCTGCCTGCTGCAACATTTCGATCTGCTTGCCCAATTGTGCAAACTTGGCCTGTTTCCGCCTTAAGACCTCATGTATATCTTTCATACAACCCCCTGTGGCGACTTTATGAAGAACATAAGTAACGGTCAACGGTAATCACGAAACGACAGATTACCGGGGTAACACGGGAGTTCTATTTTGCGGGGCATATATTCAATCGAATAATTGCGATGAAAATAAAAAACCCCATCACAAGACGGGGTTCGACGTTTTACAGAGAAGGTATTTAGCAAGGTTGGTTATTTGATTTGTTTCTGTGACGGACTATGCCAGCAATGCCCAACAAGCCGGTTCCCAGTAATCCTAAGGTTCCTTCTTCCGGGACTGCACTTGCAAATGCGGTACTGCCACTTGTCATGTGGCCGCCGACTCTCATTTGCATGGTCATGCCGCTGATAGTGAATCCATTGTAAGTTCCGCTGATGTTGCCAGTTAACATCCATTCACTGGGGGTTGTGGGAGTGCGGGCAGTGCTGGTTACGGTAACAGGCCCATTAAATGTGCCTTCGAAGACGATGCCTTCCGGTACGCCATCTTTTCCATAGCCAACAATTTTAAAAAAGCCGCCACTGGCATAAACGGTAGTCGTGGTTTTTGTAGTCGGGTTGTAATTGGAAGAGATCTCAGCTCCTGTGCCGAAACTGAGGCCTCCCAATGTTTTGATCGGACCAATGCCATCGGGAGTAATCGTCCCTAGGTCGTTGAGCCCGGTAATTGAGGTTAGTTTTGATTTAGTGAGAGTAACTCCTGCGTTGGATTGCCGCAGTGTGCCCCCGAGATTTTGAAAGGTGAGACTACTGTCTGCGATAGCCAAAATGGATAAAACAGGCAGCAGAGAAGCTAACAACACCATTCGTCTCATGCAGGTCTCCTGGAGACTAAATCTGCTACTGAAGAATCACGAGCTCGTAGATCTGGGGCTTTGAGGTGAGAACAGCCGTTCAGGTTGTAAGAACTAGGGTGTTAAAAATGTTAAAAAGTCTTACAAGTTAATATTCTGGAGTTTGGGCAAATCCACAAATCACCATTTAACCCGTTTTAAATGTGGAAAATGCAGATACCCGGTTTGTGCCATGTACTAGCACGAAAGGGGGATATACAAGCGCAGCATATAGAAGTATGGTGTTTGTGAGCAGTTCTGGGGAGGGCTGTTCGGGCGTCCTGTAACTCGAAAGAGTTCAGGGCGCTTTTTTGTTGCTGTAAAAAATGTCTTTGCGAAGATTGTGGTGGACCCGGAGAGACTTGAACTCCCAACCCTTGCGTTCGAAGCGCAATGCTCTATCCAGTTGAGCTACGGGTCCAGATCTTAGAAGCTTTTTGAATCAATAACATAGAATGGTGCGCCCGGAGAGATTCGAACTCCCGACCTAACGGTTCGTAGCCGTTCGCTCTATCCAGCTGAGCTACGGGCGCTTATTAACGCAAATTGACTGAGTGATTATAGCGGAAAGCTGGGTCTGTGAAAAACGGGAAGCTGATAATAAAGAATTCTTTTCTTCGACTTTGAACTAAGTAAACCTTGCCTAGCATGCTGCAAATCTTACTTGAGCCCATACTAAGTGAGCACTATTTTTCAACCCTTTAGAATTGGCTACGCACCTGCTATGTAAACTCATAGACGAAGTGGCGCGCAACGGGGCGCACTAGAGAATAAACTTCGGCCAGAGGTTTTCTTGGGCGCCCCTTGCATTCTCAGTTGACTGGTTTTAGTACCGAGCGGCCCTCCCCCAAAAGTTCGCCGCTCATCCCTCTAAGAATCAAGTTACATCCTTCACGCCAGAACCAATTGCTCGTTGAGATCGATTCCGGCGCGGCGTAATAATGCTGCGACTACCGGCTCCTTGAATCTGGACGCGTCGTATTCGATTCTGACAATTCTTTCTCTTTCATTGAACGACACCCGTCGAATGCCATAAACCTCTCGCATATTATCAATGGCACGCATTTCTGCTTCTCCAGGGGATGAGCCGTATCGATAAACAACTTCCATTTGCGTCATGTATGCAATCTCCAGCTACAAAGATACAACAATCGTTACATGGCTAGCGACAATCTAATAAACACCAGCAAGGTAAGATCGAAACATGGTTGCTAACTAAAATGGATAGCCAAACTGGCAAAACAACGATAGCAAAAGATCCGGTATGTGGGATGAACGTTGATCCCGCGACCGCGCGTAGTGCGCAGCATGAACAGGAAACATTTTACTTTTGCTGCGGCGGATGTGTGCAAAAGTTTAATGCGCAACCGGAGAAATTTTTGAGCAGGATGGTTGCACCCAGCCCTGTATCTGGTTTGATCACACTGGGAACCTCTCCAGGTGGAGCTCCCCTATCCCCTTCTTCGAATGGTCCTTCTTCCAACCCAACGGTGAAAGATCCGGTTTGTGGTATGGATGTGAATCCCGCAACCGCGAAGCATCACACCGAATATCAGGGACAAAACTTTTCTTTTTGTTCGGCTAGTTGCCTCGCGAAGTTTCGCGATAATCCTGAAAAATATCTAAAACCGAAGTCTTCGGACTCTCAGCCGCAAACAACAAAGGAACTGGCGAAAAAATCAATCCCACCTGCTGGCAATTACGTCTGTCCAATGTGTCCAGAGGTTCGGGAGAGTAAGCTCGTACCTTGTCCTAGTTGCGGTATGGCGCTTGAAGCAGAGATGCCGGTCTTTACCACTCGCAGCGAATACACGTGCCCGATGCATCCGGAAATCGTGCGCTCCAAACCAGGATCATGTCCTATTTGCGGTATGGCGCTTGAACCGCGAACGGTTACCGCAGAGCAAGAGGAAAATCCTGAACTGCGCGATATGACGCACAGGTTTTGGCTGAGTCTGATTTTGACAGTTCCCCTGCTGGGCATCGCCATGGTGGACATGCTACCCGGTATGCCAGTGCAACATGCATTTCCGCAAGGTTGGTTGCCGTGGATTGAACTGATTTTGGCGACCCCGGTTGTGCTTTGGGCTGGATGGCCGTTTTTCCAACGTGGATGGGCGTCGATCATCAATCGCTCGACTAACATGTTCACGCTGATCGCGATGGGTACGGGAGTCGCCTACCTATATAGCGTCGTGGCAACTATCGCTCCACAAATATTCCCTCCTTCATTTCGCGAAATGTCGGGCACGCCTCCGGTTTATTTTGAAGCTGCGGCTGCGATTACGACTTTAGTTCTTCTCGGGCAAGTCCTCGAGCTGAGAGCACGCAATAAGACAGGCGCCGCAATTCGCGCGCTGCTCGATTTGGCTCCGAAAACAGCGCGAATTCTGCGCGACGGCAATGAACAAGACACCCCACTGGATCAAGTGAGGGTTGGAGATCGCCTGCGGGTGCGGCCTGGTGAAAAAGTGCCGGTCGATGGAGTTTTGCTCGAAGGCGGCAGCTCAATTGACGAGTCGATGATTACTGGTGAATCGATGCCAATTGAGAAGGAGCCGGGGAGCAAAGTCATTGGCGCAACTGTGAATGCAAATGGATCGTTCATCATGCGAGCTGATCGCGTAGGCAGTGAGACCCTGCTGGCGCAGATTGTTCAGATGGTGAGTCAGGCACAGCGCAGCCGTGCTCCAATTCAGCGCCTCGCAGACCGCGTGGCAGCATGGTTTGTTCCGGCAGTGATTGTGGCCGCCGCGCTTACTTTTATAGTCTGGGGGATTTTAGGTCCGCAGCCAAGGCTTGCGCATGCACTGGTGAATGCTGTGGCTGTGCTGATCATCGCCTGTCCTTGTGCTTTAGGTTTGGCAACCCCCATGGCAATCATGGTCGGAACTGGTAGCGGAGCTAAAGCCGGAGTGCTGATTCGCAATGCAGAAGCGTTGGAGGTCCTCGAAAAAGTAGATACGCTCGTAGTGGATAAGACGGGCACTCTAACCGAAGGCAAGCCGAAGGTCGTTGCTGTCGTACCCTCAAAAACTACTCCAGACGTAAACGAGAACGAACTAATTCGGCTGGTCGCCAGCCTTGAACAGGGAAGCGAGCATTCGCTGGGAAGCGCTATTGTTTTAGCAGCGAAAGATCGCAGATTATCGCTTTCCAACATTCGTGATTTTCAATCATTCACTGGACAAGGTGTAATCGGCAAGATCGACGACAAGGTGGTGCTGGTCGGCAATGAGAAGCTTTTGCAGGAAAACGGCGTGCCAGCCGAAGGGCTGTTGCAACAAGCTGACGATCTTCGCCGTAAGGGGCAGACAGTTATCTTCGCAGCGATTAATAATCAGCCAGCAGGTTTGATCGGCATCGCTGATCCTCTCAAGCACTCGACCTTGCAAGCCTTGCATGATTTGCGCGACGAGGGACTACGGATTGTCATGCTCACTGGCGACAGTCTTGCCACGGCAAAGGCAATTGCCAGCAATCTTGGTATCGAACAATTTGAGGCTGAAGTTTTGCCGGACCAGAAAGCAGAAGTAGTCCGCCGCTTGCAGAAAGAGGGCCGGGTTGTAGCAATGGCGGGCGATGGCGTCAATGACGCTCCGGCCTTGGCGCAGGCCCAAGTGGGCATTGCAATGGGCACTGGCACAGATGTCGCAATGGAAAGTAGTGGCGTGACCTTAGTGAAAGGTGATTTGTCCGGAATTGTACGTGCTAGAAGACTTAGTCAAGCAACCATGCGAAATATTCGACAAAATCTGTTTTTCGCTTTTATCTACAATTTGCTAGGGGTGCCAATTGCGGCTGGAGTGTTGTATCCGTTCTTCGGACTCCTGCTCAGCCCGATTCTGGCGGCAGCGGCGATGAGCTTCAGTTCGGTGTCGGTGATCACGAATTCATTGCGGTTGAGGAACGCCAGATTGTAAGCCTTGACTGGGACAATATAGGGTAGTTCCGGCGGATGAATTCTCAAGGTGTGCGAACGCGTCTTGCTATCTCTGGTCCTAGTCGCTGAAAGTGAGTTACGTTCCACGTATAGAATAATCTCAGCTTTCGCTTTTTATTGCGCATCGGGCAAGTAATGCATCGTAGGTCATACCTCCAACTATTCCTGTATCTGCCGCAGCCGTAATTGCGGACCAATACTCCTCGGCCTCCAGCGCGATGAAGGTTAGTCGCTTTGCAATGTCGGATAAGAAGAGCATGGCTTGCTCTCCACTGACGCGGTGAGAGGCGGGCAGGCGAGTCAGTGTCGAGTAAAGTTCCGCTAGACTGTGAGCGGCGCAGAATGCCTTTTTCTTGTTGGCATTCAGCAAGGCCGCGAGGCTGGCTTCATGGTGAATATGTTCATCGAGAAAAGCGGGAACCAAGACGGATGTATCGAAGAAGTATTTCACCGAATCTTTCCCAGTATCTCCTGTTCACGTTCTTGTCGGACGCGGTCAACCGTTTTTTGTACTGTATCTTTAGACAGAGGTACTCCGCCATGAAGTACCCATATTCCCTGCTTTTTCCGCAGGCGTGAATTGTCACGTGCCGGGCGCAGCACGATGCGTTCCGCAGAACTTTCAAGTTCAAGGGAATCACCAGGCGTCAATTGCAATTCGTCACGCACGGGTTTTGGCAAAACGATACGCCCAGCTTTATCAACTATAAGCGTCGTAACCATAAATGGCATTATATAATGCCATTTACCATAAATAAATGGCATTTACGAAAACCAGGTCTGCCCTGGTTTCGAGAAAGTGTTGATCTTTAGGAACCACCGCAGTAGTTGACACCCTTCCCTTACTGCACAACAATAGTTGCATCTTACGTAAATTTGGTGGAGGAAGCTCATGCCGGAAGAGGCAGCAGGTGCGACGGTAGTACACACCGAATCGGAAAACAATGCGGGGAAGTGGATTCTGCTGTTACTGGCAATTGTGTATGCCGGAGTTTCCCTCTATCTCATATATGACCTCCGCACTAAGCTGACGAATCTAGGCAAGGATCAAGATTCGAGCAAAGCGCAAATCGCGGAGTTGAGCAAGCGTATGCAGGCCGCTGAAGCCTCCGACGAGACACTGGCCCAGCAAGTCGGTCTGACTAAGAAAGAACTTGCATCAAGAGCCGCGGTATTACAACGGGAACAACGCGCCGCCGAACAGCGCCTCTCAGCAGAACAGAAACAGCAGATTGGGCAGGTGAGTGGGGACATCGCGACCGTTAGGACTGACGTAGGCGGCGTGAAAACTGACGTTGCATCGACGAAGGCTGACTTGGCGGCAACACAAGCCAAACTGCAAAGCACAATCGGCGATCTGGGGGTGCAGAGCGGACTCATCGCGAACACCCGCGGAGACCTCGAAGTTCTGAAGCACAAGGGCGACCGCAATTATTATGAGTTCACCCTCATGAAGGGCGCGAAGCCTCAACCGGTTGGAACCATCAGTTTGCAACTAAAAAAGACTGATGAGAAGCGCGGCAAGTTCACGGTGAATGTCACCTCTGACGATAAAACCATCGAAAAGAAAGATCGCAATGTTAGCGAGCCGATTCAATTCTACAGTGGACGTGATCACCTGCTTTTTGAACTTGTTGTCTGGAGCGTCGATAAGAAAAAGGCGACGGGATACCTAAGCACTCCAAAGAGCGCTCCTGTTCCCGTAACGGCAGGCGAATAGCCGGAAATGTTTCCAGGCGGTCATGTTCTCCTTGAGATAGCGCTCCGGACGGCAGTCATCTACATCATCGTTCTGCTTGGCATTCGGTTGAGTGGGAAACGCGAAGTAGGACAGATGACCCCGTTCGATCTGGCGCTGCTGCTGCTGATCAGCAACTCGGTGCAGAATGCCATGACTGGATCGGACACTTCTTTGCTCGGAGGTGTTGTAGCCGCCGCTACTCTACTAATTCTCAATTATTTTATTGCTGAAGTCTCAGGGGGAAATCGCCGCTTCAGGAAGATCATCCAAGGCCAGCCTTCGTTGCTGGTGCATGATGGCCAGATCATCATGCCGCATATGGCGAAAGAACATGTCAGCATGGACGAATTGGAGCGTGCATTACGAGAGCATGGTATCGCAAGTTATCACGATGTAGCCTTAGCGGTTCTCGAGGTCGATGGCTCTATCAGCTGCCTCAAGTATGACGAAATCAATCCAAATGCCCATACCCATCTAGCGCGTAGAAGAGTCATCCAGAAACACGAGTAATCGCAAAAACAAAAGCTCACTTGGTCAGAACTAATGCGACAGGCTGATCGTGCGCCTTTATGGTTATCTTTAGCGACTTACGATTCGCAAACACATCTGGTGTTACCGGGAAATCCACCACCATGGTCCCCTTGGCTTCAGCGCCTGGGGCAATTTGTATTTCTCGGGAAATCGGCGTCAGTGCATGCTGCTTTAAAGACGGCAATGCCGTTAAGTAGCGATCCACATCAACAATGGGAGTCGCGTCGTCAGTAAACTGGCCTGCGGTGGTGTCTATGGCAGCTTCAATACTTTGGATTGAGAAAGTTTTTTCTCCCTGATTTTTCACAGAGATATTTATCGCTGCCATCACCATGTTCTGCCCTGGTACCTCCGCATAGGCGATGTCATCAATGGAACCAGTGGCGGACAATCGAGGCCGTTGCATGAGAGCGACCGTCAACGCGATGGCGCCAATGATCACCAACGGTATTATCACGATTTTAGCGGGAGGGAGATTCTTCTTTGCCGTTCCATACTCCTCGCCGATGTTGAATGGCGTTGCAGGTTCGGACGTGACCGAGGAAAATGGTTCCGGCGGTGGAGCAGAAGGGGTAGTCGGTTTCTCGTCAGGCATAGTCGCCTCGTGCAGAAAGATATTAATCCTATTTTGAGGAAAAAGCTTTACCCAATACCCGAACTGCGCTTCATCACCCTTGCGAAATCATCGGCTGGCAGGGTGTTCAGCACATCTTGTTTCGTCAGCCATGCACGTCGCGCTTGCAAAATTCCGTACTTGATTTTGTCCAAATGAGATGTGTGGTGCGAATCGGTATTGATCACAATCTTCACCCCGTGCTGCTTCGCTAAACGCAAATGACGATCACATAAATCAAGTCGGTCTGGATAAGCGTTCAACTCCATGGCGACTTTGTTTTGAGCCGCAGCTTTCAGTACTGCGTCTATATCGAACTGATAAGCATCCCGGCGAAGCAGCATACGTCCGGTCGGATGGCCAATGATTGACGTGTTTGGATTGGAAATGGCGCGGATTAATCGATCCGTCATCTCGGAAGCAGTCTGACCAAAGTGCGAATGCACGCTGGCAATAACGATGTCCATCTGCTGTAAAACTTCATCTGACAAATCAAGTGTGCCGTCGCCGAGAATATCAACTTCGATGCCCGCAAGAATCCTGATTCCTCCCATATTGTCATTCGCTGACCGGATGCGCTTGATGTGTTCGACAGCCCGGGTATCATCAAGACCATTGGCAAAGGCCAGATTCTTGGAATGGTCGGTGATCGCCATGTACTTGTAGCCATGCTCGCGTGCCGCTTCGGCCATCTCTTCAATCGAATTCCGGCCGTCGGTTTCGACTGTGTGCATGTGTACATCGCCCTGAATATCTTGTTGTGTGATCAGCGCCGGGAGAGTGTGTTTTTCCGCAGCTTCGATTTCGCCGGTATTCTCCCTCAATTCAGGCGGAATGTAGTCAAGCCCAACCGCCGCATAAATTTCCTCTTCTGTTTTTCCGGCAACGACAGTTCCATCCTCCAGGCGGGCCAGACTGTATTCGCTTAAGGTGTAGCCCATTTTCAAAGCTCTTTGTCGAATCGCTACATTGTGACTTTTGGATCCTGTGAAATATTGCATCGCAGCACCAAAAGATTCCGGGGAGAGAAAGCGAACATCTACCTGCATCCCGCCACGCAAGCGGAAGCTGACCTTGTTTTCCCCGCGCGCGATGATCTCCATTAATCCCGGCAACTTGATGATGTGGTCAATCAGCTTCTCTCTTTCGGAGTCGTCGCAACATGCGGGGCCAGTGACGAGAATATCTAAATCACCTACGGTTTCTCTCCCACGCCGCAGCGAACCCGCTGGAGTGACTTTCTCCACGCCTGCGTACTCCGAGAGGTGATCAACGATCTTTTGCGCTTGTGTACCGGCCGCATCCAGAAGGAACCGGCCTCCGATACGGCGATAGTCCTCGATGGCCTTCAGCAGTTTCTGTTCGTGCTTCTCGCCCATGCGAGGTAAAATTCTGATCTTGCCTTCGCGCGCGAGTTTTTCAACTCCCGCTACATCGCAAACTTGGTAAGCGTTCCAAATAAGAGCAATTGTCTTGGGCCCGAGTCCTTGAATCTTCAGCAGGTCGAGCATCGACGGCCGGTATTTGGTGAGCATCTCGGCATGCAACGAGAGCCGGCCTTCTCTAAACATTTCTTGCAGATTGGCCAGCATGCCCTTGCCGATGCCCGGAATCGCGAGCACTTGCTTGGGGTCGCTAATGAGCTCTGAAATTTGTTGCGGAGAAGCTTCTACCGCCTCTGCGGCATTGCGGTAAGAGCGTATGCGGAAAGAGTCTTGCCCGTCGATTTCGAGCAGATCAGCAGTTTCATAGAAGATGCCAGCAATGGCTTTGTTGTCCACCTTTAAAGATTAAACAAGATTCTGCTGAAGAGAAAGACCGGACGCAGTCGGAAACAGACACACAAAAGCTAAAAGTCGGAGGGGAAGCTCACGACGACAGGCTAGGGTAATAAATTCACTGCAAACCAGGCCTAAGCAGCTTTGCTCACATTTGCCGCTTGTGGGCCTTTCTGACCTTGCACAATCTCGAACTCGACTACATCGCCTTCCTGAAGGCTCTTATAACCTTCCGAAGTAATAGCGCTGTAGTGGACGAAAACGTCGGGGCCATCTTCTCGGCCAATGAAGCCATATCCTTTGGCATTATTGAACCACTTCACCGTTCCTTGCATACTTTCCACAAGCCCCCTGGCACGTTCTCTGGCAACAGGGCGTGCCACAAATTAATTTTAATTTTGCGACTGCGGGGGGAGGCTGTCAAGGAATAATGGTGAAAAGCCGCGTCCAGAGCGGGTTTTTATTTGTCACGTTCGTGACGCAACCATAAAACCCCGGAGATGGTCTTTGCATCACGTATGACATTACGCATTACCATGTTGACGGCGGCTTTAAGAGGAAAGAAGCGTATGGAGATCACTTCATCATCTTCGGGCTCGGCGACGCCGGCAGTCAATCCTTGAGCCAGGTAGATGGACATGGTTTCAGCTACAAATCCCGGGCTGGCATAAAATTTTAGAATTCGCTTCCAACGGGCGGCAGTGTAGCCAGTTTCCTCCAGCAACTCCCGTTTCGCCGCGCGGAGTTCGTTTTCACCTTTATCAATCCTTCCGGCGGGAAGTTCCCAAAGGTACTGCTGTGCGGCATGGCGGTACTGGCGCTCAAGAAGAATGCGGGGTTCAGATTCATTTTCTTCGATGGCCAGAATCACAACCGAACCGGTGTGATGAACAATATCGCGGCGGACTTTGATCCCCGAAGGCTCAAGAACGTCGTCGGTGCTGACCCAAAAAGCTGACCCGCGATAAACAGGCCGCGAAGAGAGCAGGCGAGCTTTGGATCTGCCAGCCTTTTTCGAAGAAGTTCGTTTTGAGCGGTTCGCTTTTAGGCGAGCTTTGGACTGTGATCGTGCGTTGGGCATAGCTTCAATATACGTGACCGCCAAATTTTCTTGCCATTCGGGAGCCCTGCTATGCTGCGGTTATGCCAGTGAAGCAGAAAATTGCAATCGTCGGAGCTGGAAGACTGGGGACAGCTCTGATTCGAGAGCTTTCGCGTGCTAAGTACAAAATCAGCGAAGTAATTTCGCGAGACAAGGCAGCTTCGAAAACGCGGGCTAGTCAACTGGTCAAAATGGTGAGTGCGCGCGCAGCTACAATGCAAACGGCCCAGTTCGATGCTGAGGTGATCTGGATCTGTGTTCCGGATGCCGAGATCTCGTGTGTAGCTCACGAATTGGCGGCAGTTCATCCCTCTGCGATTCAAAAAAGATCTGCGAAGAAACCGTGGCAAGGAAAAGTGGTTTTTCATTCCAGCGGAGCTCTGGTCAGCGACGAACTCAATGTGTTGCGCGAACGTGGTGCAGCAATTGCGTCGGTTCATCCGATGATGACATTTGTGCGTGGCTCAGCTCCGTCTCTCAAGGGGGTTGCTTTTGGAATCGAAGGTGATGTGTTAGCAGTTCGTAAAGCAAAAAAGATCGTAAGGCAATTCGGAGGCGAAGCTTATACGGTGCGCAAAGAAGACAAAGCGGTCTATCACGCATGGGGAACCTTCCTGTCTCCATTGCTTTTGGCATTTCTGGTTACAGCGGAAAATGTAGCTCGAGCAGCTGGAATCTCCGCGCAAGACGCAAGAAAGAAGATGCTGCCAATAGTACGGCAGACGTTAGCAAATTATGCGGCTCTTGGACCGGAGGAAGCTTTCAGTGGCCCGATTGTGCGCGGAGACATAGAAACAATAGGAAAGCATTTGCGGATCTTGAAAAAAATTCCGCGGGCAAGGAGTGTTTACGTTGAACTGGCGAAATCGGCTATGGTCCATTTGCCGGGCAAAAATCGACGAGAGCTCAAAAAACTTCTTGATGCTGATTAGCTTGCTGGCGCCCACATCAGCCGTAAGACTCGCATTCCAATAACTCGGCACACGAGGCAATACACACATCAGGTGCATGGCAGCTCAGTTCATGTGACTGGAAGGTCCCGGTGCATACGGCAACGATCTGAGCATTCGCTTCTCGCGCAGCCCGCACGTCTTCCGGCGTATCGCCAATGAAGCAAACAGTCGCGTTCTCGCCTAATCGTCTTCGCGCTTCCTCTACTCCACTGCGGAATATCCCCGCGCGCATTTCGGTTTGGTCGCTGAAACAGCCGAAGCTGAAAAAATCGCGGAGACCCGCCGCTTGTACTTTGTGCCAACCCACAGACTCAAGATTGCCGGAAGCAACACCCAGAAGCTTTCCCGCGCTGCGCAATCGTTCGAGAACCTCGGGAATAGCGGGACACACTTCAGGCTTGATCCATTGTTTATGCGCTTCCACCTCGCGACAAACGACGCTCAGCGCATGCGGCAATTTTAAGTCGAACGTCAGACCCGAAATTCTAACCCGCTCCATCGCGGCGCGCAATATTCCGAGATCGGTTTTCCCGTGATACGCGATGCCTTCAATAGTCGTATCGACTCCATAAGCCTCGAGCATGGCCTGATGGAGGGCATTCCAATGAACCAAGTCGCGTGTGACCAGGAGCGTGCCGTCGATGTCGAACAAGTAAGCATCCGCGGCCATCCAGCGAAAGTTCTTCTTGCTGAGAAGATCGGGTTGAAGCTGAGTATCACTCATTCTTGTTCTCTAAAGAAATCAACCATTAAGCATGATTCGTTTAATGCTTAGCGCATGCCCTGTCGCCTCGTCACAATCCACAACTACACCGCAAAGCCGAACATCACCCGTAGCTGCCTCGAAGCGTGCTGGCATGTTATTTAGAAACCTTGCGATTACCAGTTCTTTTCTTACGCCGATAACGCTGTCATAGGGCCCGGTCATACCCACGTCAGTTATGAAGGCCGTACCTCTGGGCAATACGCGCTCATCAGCCGTCGGAATATGTGTGTGTGTGCCAACAACGACCGTTACTCGACCATCAAGATACCAACCCATGGAAATTTTTTCGGAGGTCGCCTCAGCATGGATATCCACGAAAATGATTTTAGCCTTGATGTTCTTAAGAAGACTATCGGTTACTCGAAACGGATCGTCGTTCGAGGCCATGAAAACGCGCCCTTGCAGATTAATCACTGCATAAGGCACATTCTTCTTCTCCCCTTCATAGACGCCCCATCCTGGTAAATCCGGCGCATAATTGGCAGGGCGCAGCACGCGACGAGCTGGACTGTGGGGATTTCCATCGGCCGCTTCGAAGTAGTCAATTATTTCGCGTTTGTCCCAGATGTGATTGCCGGTGGTAATTACGTCTATGCCAAGCTCGAACAGATCTTCAGCTAGTTGAGGAGTAATGCCGAAGCCAGCCGCTGAATTCTCCCCGTTGGCGATAATAAGATCGACATTGTGATCTTTTATGAGATCGGGAAGACGTTCTTTGACGATGGTGCGTCCGGGGCGTCCGAAAATATCACCGATGAACAGAATTCGCATGCAGATTCGATGGTAACACGCGAAAATTATGCGACACGAAATGACTTCAGTAGATGTTTGTTGAGAAACTCAACAATGAATATTAACGATCAGCAACCAGCTCTGCCGTCTTCAAGAAGTCATAATTTCCTGATGGATTCAGCGTGAGATTGGCGACCCGCCTCGAGTGCACGAGTACGTTGTCGAAATACCAGAGATTAATTGAGGGAAGGTCCTGTGCGAGAATTTGTTGAATTTCGTCGTAGAGTTGCCGGCGGGTGTTCTGGTCGAGTTCACGTCGCGCCTGGTCAATCAAAATGTCAATCCGAGGATTGGAATAGAAGCTGCGATTTGCCCCTTTGGGCGTAAAGCGGGCCGAATGGAATACGTATTCAAAAATATCTGGATCTTCATTTCCACCTATCCAACGCAGAGAATAAAGCTCGAACGCTCCATGCGTCACATCGAAGAAAAATGTAGCGTACTCAAAGCTGCGAATGTCCAGCGCGATTCCAACTTCGCGTAATTGCTGTTGCAGAACTGCAGCCATTAATCGAGAGCTCTCCTCCGTAGAAGTCTTCATTACCAGATGGAAACGAACCCCGTTTACAGGCGCGTATCCGGCCGCATCCAGTAATTGCCGTGCACGTCCCGGATTGTAATCGTAGGTAGGAAGACTCGAATCATAGGCCCAACTCTGCGGAGGGAGAATGCTAATAGCGGGTTGAGCGAAGTCGTGCCACAAATAGTGAATAAGCGGGCGACGGTCAATTGCATACGCGAGCGCTTGCCGGACGTGGAGATCTTTCAGAATGGGATCGCGCATGTTGAAAGCCAGATATGCGAGAACCGTGCCGGGCTCACGCATAATTTCCAAGCTCTTTTCGCGCCGAAGAGCAACTTCCATATCAGCCGTCAAGGCATTGATCGCGATGTCAGCGCTGCCCTTTCGCAATTCGAGCGCGCGCGTGGTTGTGTCTGGAACGACGATAAACCGTACTTGCTTCAGACGAGCCTTATCGCCCCAATAATTATCGTTTTGTTCTATGACAACATCTTTATCCTGCTCGGCACTGATGAAACGAAACGGCCCAGAGCCGACTGGATGTCTGGATTCCTCATCTCCGCTGGCGTATGGCACTATGCCAATTGCGCCTTCAGAAAGATTCCAAAGCAACGTGGCGGAAGGTTCTTTCAAATGGAACACGACGGTTGAATCATCCGGAGCGTCGATTCGTTCCACGAAACGATATGTTGAAGATTTAGTACTGCGAACCTTTCCTTGAAGTATGGAGTCAAAGGTCCACTTCACATCGCGCGAAGTGAGTGGACGGCCATCATGAAATTTCACTCCCTGATGCAGATGAAAGACATACGTCAACGGATCGGGAATATCCCACCGCTCCGCCAATCCAGGCTGCACGTTCAGCTTTGCGTCGCGCATTAGAAGGGCGTCGAAGAGAAGTTCGTCGATCCGCTCCGATTGGGCATCGAGTCCCACCCGAGGATCCAGATTTGTAGGGCTGCTCTCGATGATCATCACGAGGGTGTCAGAGTCCGGTTTTGCAGAGCAAGAGAGCAAACAACTCAGCAGTCCAATCAATATGCACAAGCCAAATAAGCGATTCTTAAGCATAAGAGATTTTTCCCAGAATCGCGGGCCTCTTCGCTCCCGTTGCCGATGGAATATTCGACGGCTGGCCGTTCCAGGTCTGATAAGCCAGAAGCGCGAATGCTACTGCCTCTTTTGCTGCTGAGGGGATTCCGAAGTCGTCCGAAAAACGTATGGTGATGCCGAGAGACTGTAACTCATTGGCCAGCATCGCCAGGAGAGTTGCATTCCTTGTGCCTCCTCCGGAGACAACAAGTTCCTTATATTTTCCGCTCGGTTTCACGACGAACTTCTTAATGGCGTTCGCAATGGACTTTGCTGTAAGTGCAGTTGCAATAGCAACCATGTCGCGTTTATCGGCTCCTCTGCATTGCTTTAGAAAATGCCGAACAAATTCCCGCCCGAACTCTTCGCGGCCTGCCGTTTTTGGCGGCTTCCGTTGGAAGAAAGGTGACCGCAGGAGCTTCTCCAGCACAGCTTCAGTGGGTGTACCAGACGCTGCGATGCGGCCGCCTTTGTCATAAGGTTTGCCGAAAAGATGTTCTGTAACGGCGTCAATGACCATGTTTCCAGGTCCAGTGTCGAAAGCCATTGCCTGGTTTGAAGACGCGGCAGCGGGAATTGCGGTCAGGTTTGCAATGCCTCCAATATTCTGACCAATTCTGCCAATACTCTGGTCGCGATAGAGTAAAAAATCGAGAAACGGAACGAGGGGGGCGCCTTTACCTCCGGCAGCCATGTCTGCGGGACGGAAATCTGTAATGGCAGGCACACCCACTCTTGCGGCAAGCACAGCACCATCACCAATCTGCCAAGTGGTTGCGAGTTTGCGTCCAAGAAAATTGGCGGGCTCTCCCTGATGATAGAGCGTTTGACCGTGACAGCCAATCAGTTCTGCCTTTACGCGGAACTTGCGCTGAGTTGAAAGCACGGCCTGGGCATAAAGTTCGGCGAGGAGGAAGTCTAGTCTGGCAAGATCAGCGACGCTCGTATCAGTGGAATTCATTGCGGCGAGGATGGCCATACGAACTGGTCTGGGATATGGGTACTCTGAGTGTCCCAGTAGTTTAATCTTCGGCGGCTCATCCTTATTACTGTGACGAGAAGTGATTCGAACCAGAGCGACGTTGATTCCGTCGGCAGAAGTTCCGCTCATCACACCGGCGACAATCACGAGTTCTCCTGCAAACTGAAACCCTGATTCTCGATATTTGCCAATCGCACTTGTTCGCTAAACTCCCATAATTGCCGCGACAGCTTTTCCATTTTTGCGGGAGTAGGCGCTGAAGTCCTGCGTTTTAATTCCGCAGATTTTTTTTTGAACGTTGATACTCGCGTTGCAGATTCAGCTACTCGCTTCGCGAATCTCGAATCCCGTTCCGCTTCTTTGATGAGAGCTTCGTGGGAACGCAAGATACCCTCTTGTTTATGGCATATGAGGCACAGGTCGCCGCCTGCTCGAACGAATTCCACCGCAGCCTGTTCAATAGGAGCGGCTTTTAGAACGCCGCCCATTTCCAGGTCATCCGAGATTACGAGCCCTTTGTATCCAATCTTTTTTTTCAGGATGTCGGTAATCCATTTCTTAGACAACGAAGCTGGCAATCCGGACGTTGTGACGGCGGGATAACCAGCATGTCCGACCAAGACCATCGGCAACCCGCGCTTCATTGCGCGATATGGGTAAATGTCTTCTTCCCAAAGCTTCTTCCAGGATTTTTCTACATTGGGTAGTTCGTGATGAGTGTCCAGGTTGGCTTCACCGAGTCCAGGGAAATGTTTGGCGGAACCGATCACACCTGTCGATTGCAATCCCGTCAGAAATTCACGAGCATAAACCACGACCCGCTTGGGATGGGATGAAACGGCACGTGAACTCATGACATTGCGCGATGCACCCAATGCGAGATCAACAACCGGCGCGAAATCAGTGTTAAATCCCAAGGCGTGGCAGGATTCACCAATGATCCTGCCATGTTTGCGGAAGAGCTTTCGATTGCCTGTTGCGAAGACATCGGCAGCAGACGGGGCGCACCCAATGACGTCGCGAAAACGATCAACTCTGCCCCCTTCCATATCCACGCAAGTGAAGAGCGGAGTAGGGGCGCAATCCCGGCAATCCTTTAGAAGCTTGTAAGTTTGTTCGCCCGTGGTGATATTGCGAGCAAAGAGAATTACGCCGGCAGGCTGCACACGATTCAGAAGGGAATTGAGTGAAGGAGAAATTTCTGACCCGTCGAAACCGATGATAAGAAGTTGCCCGACCTGCTGGCGCAACGTAGATGTGCTTATCTTCAATATTTAGCGTCCGATGATATCGATATTCAACGTCAGCTTGACTCTATCTGTCTCTTTAGTTCTGCCAGTAAGTTCAACGCTTCGAGCGGTGTTAGCCGGTTTAAATCTACTTCGCGAAGCTTCTCCAAGACAGGCTGCGAGAGTGGCGTAAAGATCGTCAGCTGCGCAGGAGCAGGTCGTCTCGATTCCTCGCTCGAGAGCTGATTCGTCAATTGCCGCTCGGCATTTTCATGCTCCGCGAGAACCTCTCTCGCGCGTTCGATGACTTCATTTGGTAAACCCGCCAGCTTAGCTACTTCAATTCCATAACTGCGGTCCGCCGCTCCTGGTTCGACGCGACGGAGAAATACAATTCCTCCACCCGCTTCTTTTACTGAAACATGATAATTCTTCACGCCCGAAAGTTGCTCAGCTAATTCAGTCAGTTCGAAGTAATGCGTGGCAAATAGTGTTTTCGCACGAGTCCGGGCGTGAATATATTCGATCGCCGCCCACGCAATTGCGAGACCGTCATAGGTAGACGTGCCTCGCCCCACTTCGTCCAACAAGATGAGAGAGTTGGGCGTTGCGGTATGCAAGATCGCGGCCGTCTCGGTCATTTCGACCATGAACGTCGAACGTCCGCGAGCCAGGTTGTCGCTGGCTCCGATTCGAGTAAATACTCGATCTACGATGCTCAGTCGAGCCGAACGCGCAGGCACAAACGAACCCATCTGCGCCAAAATCATAATCAAAGCCACTTGGCGCAAGTAGGTCGACTTTCCGCCCATATTTGGACCGGTGAGAACCAGAACGCTATGGGTCGTAGGGTTTAAATACAAATTATTCGGCACGAATCGATCATTACCGCCGGCGAGTTCCTGCTGTTCGATCACCGGATGCCGTCCCTCAATAATTTCAATGTCTCCTGCAGTTTCAAATTTAGGACGGCAGTAATTCCGCAGCGCTGCAATGTGCGCTAGTGATGCAAGCAAGTCGACCTCAGCCAACGCCAAGGCAGTTTGTCTAATACGTCTGGCTTCTCCCGCGATGGTTGAGCGCAATTCCGCAAAGAGCCTACGCTCGATCTCAACGATCTTCTCTTGCGCGTCCAGAATCTTCGATTCGTACTCTTTCAATTCCGGAGTAGTAAAGCGTTCGGCATTTACCAAAGTCTGTTTTCGCTCGTAGTCAGGCGGGACAAGATGCAGGTTGACTTTGGAAATCTCAAAGTAATATCCGAAAACGGAATTGAACTTGACCTTTAGAGATCCAATTCCGGTGCGCTGCTTCTCCCGCTGCTCGATCTGCGCGAGAAATTGTTTGCTGTTTCGGCTCAGATCTCGCAACTCGTCCAGTTCTTGATTTACCACGCTCGCGATTACGCCTCCATCATTGAGGGAAATTGGCGGCTCGGCCACGATGGTCTGATCAATGCGTTGTCGCAAGTCGGCCAGTTCGTCGACGAGTCCGCCCAATGATCTCAGTTTCTCCGCAGAGAACTTCTTAATTGTCGCGCGAACGGCGGGAATTTTTGCCAGCGAAGCTGCGAGTGCCAGTACATCTCGCGGATTTGCGGTTTCGAGTGTGACACGACTGAGCAACCGTTCAAGATCCAGGATGCCGTCCAGAGCGCGGCGCAGTTCTTCACGCGCAATCGTATCTTTTACTTGCGACTCAACAGCGTCCAGCCGAAAATTGATTTCGGTTACATCGATGGATGGCCGCAGCATCCAGGAGCGAAGCAACCGCTTGCCCATGGGCGTGACTGTACAATCGATTGCGCGGAACAGAGTTATTCCGGCATCGTTGCCTGCAAACAGAGGTTCAATCAGTTCAAGGTTGCGTACTGTAACCGTGTCCAGGACGAGGCAATTCTGCCGCTCGTAGAAGCCGATACGGTCAACGTGATCCAGAGTGCCACGCTGCGTGGAGCGCACATAATAGAGGATTGTTCCAGCCGCGGAAGCAGCCGCTGGCTTTCCCGCGAGTCCGAAACCTTCCAGTGACAGAACTCCAAAATGATTTTCGAGCAAAGGGATCGCGTGGTCGGGTGCGAAAATCCAATCGTCTAACGGAGTCTCAGCGCACCCAACCCCGATTGATGATGACTGCGAGCTTCGGGTACCTTGCTGCTGTTTGTCGAAAAGAGGTGCCAGTGAGCCGTAAAGCAGTTCCTTGGGCCGTAACTGCTGCAACTCTTCCTGGATGCGCCGGTTCGCATCTTCACCTTGAAATTCAGTGGCTCGGAATTCCCCTGTAGACAGATCCAGTGCCGCGAATCCGACGCGATCTCCTATGGTCGCTACAGCTGCGAGAAAGTTATTTTCTTCCGAGCTGAGTGAAGAGTCTGCCGCCGTCCCCGGAGTCACAACCCGAGTTACTTCGCGTCTTACAAGCTTCTTAGCCGCTTGAGGAGCTTCCATCTGCTCGCAGATGGCGACCTTGAAACCCTTCCGGATCAGCTTGGAAATGTAACCCTCCGCGGCATGGTATGGAACACCGCACATTGGGACGGCTATTCCTTTTTCCTTGTTCCGAGAAGTTAACGTAATTTGCAACTCGCGAGCTGCAAGCACAGCATCATCGAAAAAAAGTTCGTAAAAGTCGCCCAGTCGAAAAAACAGCAGCGCGCTGGGATGTTCTTTCTTAATTGCGGCGTACTGCCGCATCAGCGGCGTGGAAGGCTCGGTCATTGCAGGGATTCGTGGGCGGATTATAACAAACGGCGAGTCTGTTATCGGTGGTGGAAATCACAATCATCAACAAGGGAACCCGGAACGAAGCGCTGCGGATATAATCACTTGCCATCGCGGAGGCTACTTGAAATATTCCATTTTATTTTTTCTTTTATCTACCGCTTTTGCGCAACTCACGCCTGCGAATCCCAAGCAGGATGTTCTCTGGCAAAAGCTTGGTTCAACTATTTCTGAAATCGATCAGAATCTCGATGGAGTTCTCGGCGTTGCCATTCTTGATGTAACCAGCGGCAAGAAGTTCTTGTTGCATGAGGATGAGGTATTTCCCCAAGCCAGTTCCATAAAGATTGCGCTCTTGGCAGAGCTTTACCATCAGGCTCAGACGGGCAAGCTGAAGCTGACAGATCTCTATACAGTGCAGCCGTCCGACTTGGTCCCGGACAGTGACATTATGGGCGGTCTCACGCCTGGTATTACTCGCCTTACCTTGCACGATCTGGCCACGATGGTCGTAGCTGTTAGTGACAACAGCGCCACTAATGTGCTGATCGATCGAGTGGGAATGGAAAATGTGAATGCCCTTATGGATTCCCTCGGTCTCAAGCACACTCGCTTGCGTCGTAAGATGATGGACCTGAAAGCTGCGCAAGAAGGACGAGAGAATATCTCAACTCCAAGAGAAATGATGGCGCTGCTCGAAGATCTCTACAGTGGCAAGGTCCTGAATAGTGAGCTTACGAAAGACTTCTTCCAGCTGTTAAGCACTCACAAAGAAAGTTTTATTCCCCGGGAACTTCCTGATGGAGTCAAGATCGCCAATAAACCAGGCGAGCTTGAGGGCGTACGAAACGACTCTGGTATCGTTTTTGTTGAAAATCGTCCTTACATAATCTGCGTGATGACCACATATCTAAGAAACGAGCGGGATGGCGAAGCCGTAATCAGCAAAATTTCCGGCGCTGTCTACCGCATGTTCGATCGACTGGCGCGAGCATCGGAATATGGGCGAGTGATCTCCTCTGGAAATAGCGGCAAGCCTTAATCTCAATTTTTTGCGAGGAAGAGATTAGATAATTCCCATGCTAGACTTCGAGTAAGAGACCGTCCGATGCGGATCCTTACCCGCTACATTCTCCGCGAAGTCACAGCGCACGCCTTAATCGGCGCGGGAATATTCACTTTTGTCCTTTTTACAAAAGAGCTCGGACAAATTCTCGAACTGGTGGTCCGCAATAGCGCGCCTCTGCCCAGCGTCATTGAAGTCTTTTTCTTCACGCTTCCTTCTGCGCTTACATATACGATTCCCATGGGTGTGCTCGTCGGCATCCTCATCGGACTTAGTCGACTAGCGGCGGACAGCGAAATCACGGCGATGCGGGCCAGCGGAATTGGCGTATGGACCTTCTTGCGGATCATCTCTATTTTCGTGTTCGTCGCGTGGGTGTTGGCGCTCATTAATGGGGCATATATCGCTCCTTTATCGCAGGCGGCTCTCGGGCGGCTTCAGGATCGCTTGAAGGGGTCGCAGGTTTCTTTCGAAGTGCAGCCGCGAGTCTTCTATGAAGGTTTTCCCAAACTTGTGCTCTATGTACAGGACGTGAAAAGCGCGCGAGGCGGAGCCCTTTGGAAGGGCGTGTTCATCGCGGACATCAGCACACCTTCCTCGCCAAAAATCACCTTGGCGCAACAGGGAATTCTTGTAAGTGAAGATCCTGAAACCCTCCATCTGCATTTAGTAAATGGCTCGACTCATGAGACGGACCCCGCCGCGCCGGATCACTATCAGATCTCGACTTTTGAGCAGACTGACATGCCCATTGCGGTGCCGCAGGCTGATACTTCGAAAGAGCAGGAACCCGTACCAGTTACAGAATTGTCGACACGGGATCTGATTTTGCAGCGTCCGGCGAACAAGAAATTTGTGGCCCGATGGTATGACATCGAATTCCACCGGCGTCTCGCGTTACCAATGGCATGCATAGTATTGGCTCTCGTGGGGATCCCCCTCGGGCTGTCATCGAAGAAGGGTGGCAAGTCCAGCGGATTTGTTCTTACCATCATCCTGGTATTCGCGTATTACTTTGCTTCATTACTTGGAGTCTCACTTGCACGGCAGGGGAAAGTCTCACCTGGTTTTGGAGTCTGGCTTGCAGATATCGTTTTCTTTCTTGGAGGAGCATTTCTTCTTTGGAGAGCGGAACGCAGGCCGTTCGATCTTTCGTGGCTGCGTATTAAAAATCCTTTTAATCGAGGTTTTAAGGAGAGAAGAAAGGTTTCGCGCCTTGGCCGCAGTGAGGCTTACGAACGCGCATCGAGCCGTGTACGAGTGTTTCGTGCCAGATTCCCAATGATTTTAGACGATTACGTCTTGCGCGATTTTGCTTTGAATTTGGCAATGGTGCTCTCGACGTTTCTGATGCTGTTATTGGTTTTTACACTTTTTGAGTTACTCAGCGACATCCTCCGCAACCAGATATCGCCAGTTGTCGTTGGGGAATATTTGCTAAACGTCATCCCTTATTTCATCTACAGCGTCATGCCGTTCACGATCTTACTCGCGGTCTTGATTACGCTGGGACTGATGCATCGCTCCAATGAAATCGTCGCCATCAAAGCCACTGGCATCAGTATTTATCGAATCATTGTGCCGGTGTTGGTTGCCGCAGTGGTTCTTGCAACAGGCCTGTTCTTTTTCGATCAGTTTTATTTACCACATGCCAACAAGCGGCAGGATGCGCTCCGAAATATCATCAAGGGAAAACCCGCGCAGACCTACTTGAATCCTGAGCGCAAATGGATCTTCGGACAAAACTCTACTATTTTTTATTACCAGCTCTTCGACTCAGACCGCAATCAGTTCGGCAATCTTTCTGTATTTCAATTCAATCCCACAACATTTGAGCTTACGAATCGAATTTATGCCGACCGTGCTCATTGGGACGAACAGTTGAACAAGTGGATATGTACACAGGGTTGGCAAAGAGTGTTTCGCGGTGCGGCTATTAAAGATTACCGGACCTATGACGTCTCGACATTTGCTTCCATTGGAGAGCTCCCTGAATATTTCAAGAAAGAAGTTAAACAGTCTTCCGAAATGAATTACGAAGAATTACGACGCTATATTCGCGAGCTACAACAGAGCGGGTTCGATGTGGTGCGATTTAAGGTGCAACTTCAGAAAAAACTGGCGTTTCCATTCATAACATTTGTTATGGCCGTACTAGCAGTTCCATTTGCACTTTCGGCGGGGAAGCGAGGAGCCATTACGGGTGTAGCAGTGGCTGTGGGAATCGCAGTCGTTTACTCGGTGACCTCTGGATTGTTTGAGGCAATGGGAAATATCAGCCAGTTGCCGCCTGTGTTCGCGGCCTGGTCGCCTGATTTAATTTTCGCCCTTGTCGGCGGATACTTAATTCTTAAAGTGCCGACATAGTTTTAGTACCCGTTGTTTTATTTGGAACTTCCATTATGATTCTGCGGCTTGTTACGGCAAGACGAATCGTAGTTGCGATCTTGTTGATTTTTGCGGGCTACACCTGCGCGGCACAGCAACCGGCGCCTCTTATCACCAATGTCGAGCACCGCAGCACGATCTCCCTCAACGGTCCATGGCACGCAATTGTGGATATGTACGACACCGGATACCGCGAGTACCAGACCCTCCAGCCTTCATCTGACGCTGGCTTTTTTCGCAATGCTAAGCAGAAGAATAAGAGCGATTTGGTCGAGTACGACTTTGACAAAAGCGAATCACTGACCGTCCCCAGTGACTGGAATTCTCAGCGCGAGTCACTTCTGTTCTACGAGGACACGGTCTGGTACGAGAAATCATTTTCTTACCCCAAAAAGCCAAACACGCGTGTGTTCCTTTACGTGGGTGCTGCAAATTATTTTTCGCGAGTCGGGGTGAATGGCCAGGTCCTCTGCTCGCATGAAGGCGGATTTACCCCATTCAATTGCGAGATCACTTCCGCACTCCGTGATGGGGAAAACTTTGTCGTCATCTATGTGAACAACGCTCGCAAACGCGAGGGCGTTCCTACCGTCAATACCGATTGGTGGAACTACGGCGGTCTCACTCGAGACGTATCCTTGGTGGAAGTTCCACAAGCGTTTATTCAGGATTATTTCATCCAGCTTAAACCGCACAGCCGTGACCAAATAGCAGGCTGGGTGAAGCTGAGTGACATGGTCGCAGACCAACGTGTGACAGTCCGGATTCCAGAGCTGTCAATTGAGAAGACGTTCATCACCGACAAAAATGGCGTTGCCAACGTTGCACTTTTTGTTTCGCAGCTGAAGCTTTGGTCCCCGGAGCAGCCCAAACTCTACTTGATTGAGATTGAGTCAGGAGCTGACAAGCTTAAAGATGATATCGGGTTTCGCAGCATCGAGGTTCGCGGGCGCGACATTCTGTTGAACGGCTCGCCGGTGTTTTTGCGTGGTGTTTCGATTCATGAAGAGGCGCCATATCGTCCCGGACGAGCTTATAGCGAGGGAGACGACAAGACGTTGCTCGGATGGGCGAAAGACCTGGGCGCGAATTTCGTGCGCCTTGCCCATTACCCGCATAACGAACACATGTTGCGAATGGCCGACCGCATGGGCCTAATGGTTTGGTCTGAAGTGCCGGTGTACTGGGGTATTCAATGGGAGAACCCGGCCACACTTGCCAATGCGGAAAATCAGCTCACTGATAGCATTACGCGCGACAAAAACCGCGCCAGCATCGTGATCTGGTCGGTGGGGAACGAAACACCCGTCTCAGACGCACGAAATAAATTTTTACGAAGTATGGTCCAGACCGCGCGGAAGCTGGATTCGACAAGGCTAATCAGCGCCGCTCTCCAGATACACAAGCATGAAGGCGCAACACGCGTGCTTGACGATCCTCTAGGAGCTGACCTGGATGTTCTAGGATGCAATGAATACATCGGCTGGTACGAGGGATCGATAGAGGACATTGACAGTGCGGCCTGGCAAACTCCATATAACAAGCCGCTGATTATGAGTGAATTCGGAGGCGGAGCGCTGAGCGGATTTCACGCCGATGCGGACACACGTTTCAGCGAGGAATATCAAGAAAAACTCTACCAGCATCAGACAGCGATGCTCGACCACATATCATTTCTGCGCGGCACCACGCCTTGGGTTCTAATGGATTTTCGCTCACCTCGCCGGTTATTACCGGGCATTCAGGACTACTACAACCGCAAGGGGCTTGTATCCAAACAGGGAGACAAGAAGAAGGCGTTCTTTGTGTTACAGAAATGGTACGAGCAGAAAAAATAGATTAGGCCTGGATCACACTGGATATAACAACAATTACGGCATAGCATTCTTGTGAATCTCCACTGTCGTCCAAGTTTTGTCAGCCGCGTGACAGATATTTTCTAGGGGACATTCCACGCACTTTGGCCGCCGCGCAATGCACAATTTACGGCCATGCCAGATCATTTGATGGGCGAATAATATCCACTTATTTTGCGGAATGACTCGCATCAAATCTTGCTCGATATTCTTCGGATCATCATGCTTCGTGAGTTCGAGCCGCCGCGAGATCCGATGAACGTGCGTGTCCACCACCACGCCAACTGCCTTAGCAAACCATGTCCCGAGAACCACATTGGCGGTTTTACGTGCGACTCCAGGAAGCGTGAGAAGGTCATCCATATTGTCAGGGACGTTGCCGCCAAAGTCATCGACTATCTTCTTGGCGGCTCCCACCACCGATTTCGATTTGTTACGGAAGAAACCAGTTGATCGAATGTCAGGCTCAAGTTCCTCCGGCTTCAAAGCGGCGAAATGCTGCACCGTCGGATACTTCTTGAAAATGACAGGCGTTACCATGTTCACGCCTACATCCGTTGCTTGTGCGGACAAAATGGTCGCAGCCAGTAGTTCCCAGGCAGTTTTGTGCGTAAGTGCGCAGGTCGCGGTGGGATAGAGTTGATCGAGCCGGTTCAGGATTTCATGCACGCGACCGGGCGCAACAGGGTTGTAGCCTTTCTTGCCGCTACCGGCTTTGGGTTCAGTGGATCGCTTTTTCTTCGGCAACGATGCGCCGCCTTTAGGTACACCTTTTGGGGAACTGGACGAAACGCCAAGACCTTCCTGACGCCCACTTCTGGAAGGCTGGCGAGGGGTGATTCCGCGTACCATGCATGCTCCTTATAGGACTTGTTTTGTGAATGTTAGCAGATGCGAAATGATGGAATTTCCGTACGGACTTGGCTGTTGCTAATTAATGCCAAAGTAACTCAGAGCGCAATTGACGCGTACTTCGCATCCCGGTAGTCTGAAACCTACTTTAAGTTCGAGGAGACACTTTGGCAGTTAAGTCTATTCAACTCGGGCAAGTCTGGCGTAAAGATGACAATGGTCAAGACCATCTTGTCACGAAAGTTTACAGCGAGGTCTTTACCCAGTATGCCGTGTTACGTCCAGCGGAAGTGACTGCCCCTGACGCTCCCACCGTCAAGGTGAAAGTAACGAAAACCGCGAGCGGAGCGACATTGCCTGGGTTCACTTTTACACAGGAAGGCTCCTTCTAGTTCGTACAGAGCCGCTAGTCGGTTCTACGGCCTGATCTTTCCATGACCGAAAAAATTCTCGCGGTACTTTTCGTCTTTATAAAATCGGTAGTTGCTACGGGCGGATATGGTGGCATCGCCTTGCTGATGGCGATCGAGTCAGCCTGCATCCCGTTGCCCTCCGAACTGATCATGCCGTTTGCCGGATACCTCGTATATGAAGGCACTATGAAGCTCTTATGGGTGGCGACCGCGGGCGCAATAGGCTGCAACATCGGATCTTTGATTGCATATGAGATCGGTTCCTATGGCGGACGTCCACTGGTCGAGCGATATGGACGATGGATCCTAATGGGAAGGCGTGAGCTCGACTGGGCTGATCGCTTCTTTTACCGCTGGGGATACCTAGCAGTGTTTATTGGACGATTATTACCGGTAGTACGAACATTCATCGCATTGCCAGCTGGTATTGCGCGCATGCCGCGTGGCCGATTCCATATTTACACATTTCTTGGATCATGGCCTTGGTGTTTGGCACTTGCGTATTTCGGTATGAAGATGGGTGAAAACTGGCGGGCGCTGGGAAAGTATTTTCACCAGTTCGACCGAGTGATTATTGTGATTCTGTTGGCGGGCATGGTTTGGTTCGTCTGGTCCCATTGGCAGA